>Ga0304730_1002914_pt1 | contig 11852 bp, 7 predicted proteins | sample M_130628_MF_Meta_FD_190474 | JGI IMG/M metagenome (GOLD analysis project Ga0304730, IMG submission 190474) | Freshwater microbial communities from Lake Montjoie, Canada to study carbon cycling - M_130628_MF_MetaG (v2) (version 2) | ecosystem: Environmental > Aquatic > Freshwater > Lake | place...
CGACCCGCGCTGGTGATTGCGCTCGTGGCTGCCGGCGGCGTTGGTTACTGGGATTTCCAACGAAGCGGCCGGATACAAAGCGTTGCATTCACCGTGGTGCGACCGACATGCGAAACGCCTTCCCTGCCGTCCGCGGCGGATCTGGCGAAGGCGCTGAACTCGATCCCCAGCAAGGAATGGAACATCAGCGGCGGCAGAGGCAGATCCGAGGCCCGCTCGGACAAGGTCACGGCAGGCGTCGAACTCACGTTCACTCCGGCAAGCGCGGATGATTCGACGCCAGGGCTGTGCCGCAAGGAAGCCGAGCGAGTCATCGGCGAACTCAACGGATTGCTCGAACCCGACATGCAGCGAGCGAAGGCATCGGCCGATGCAACCATCGCCGCACTCGATCAGTCGATTGCAGAGGTGACCGCACTGGCAAGGGATCACTCCGGAGCGGATGGCAACCCGGGCACCGTGCTGCTTTCGAGACAGGCAAGTGAAATGCGCGCACAGCAGGCCACGCAACGGGTGGCGCGCGATTCGCTGCGAGGTGCCCGGCTCCTGGGCAACGAGGCAATCACGCGCAAGGTCTCGTTCGCCAGCCCCCCGATCACCGGCCTGCTCTCCGGCTTCATTGCCTTCGTCATCGCCCTGTTCCTGATCTCCTTCGCCACCGACGTCGCCGCCGCGTCCTGCTCCGCAAACGTCCGGAACACCTGAACCATGGCATCCGTCGTCTTCTACTTCGAGCTCCACCAGCCGTTTCGGCTGCGCCGCTACTCGGTGTTCGACACCGACCCATTCTACTTCGACAACGAGGCCAATTCCGGCATCCTGCGCAAGGTGGCCGACAAGTGCTACCGGCCGACCACGGAGAAGCTGCTGGACCTGGTGCGCCGGCACGACGGACGCTTCCGCGTGAGCTTCGCCGTCAGCGGCACCGCCCTGAAGCAGCTGGAGGAATGGGCGCCCGACGTGCTCGACACGCTCAAGCGCCTGGTGGACACCGGCGCGTGCGAGCTGCTGGACGAGACCAGCCACCACTCGCTGGCCTTCCTCTTCTCGCGCAGCGAGTTCGACGAGCAGGTCCGCCTGCACCGCGCGGAGGTGGCGCGCCTCTTCAACGGGTACAAGCCGCGCGCCTTCCGCAACACCGAGCTGATCTACAGCAACGAGCTCGCCGGCCACGTTGCGTGGCTGGGTGACTACCGCACGGTGGTCTGCGAGGGCGTCGACCGCATCCTCGGGGTGCGCAGCCCCAACTACGTGTACGCGCCGCCGCAGGGCGCCACGCCCGCGGGCAAGGAGCCGGTGCGGCTCCTCCTGAAGAACTACCGCCTCTCCGACGACATCGCCTTCCGGTTCAGCGACCGCAACTGGAAGGAATGGCCGCTCGATGCGCAGCGCTTCGCCAAGTGGGTCAACCAGATCAACGGCGACGGCTACCTGTGCAACCTGTTCATGGACTACGAGACCTTCGGCGAGCACCAGTGGGCCTCGACGGGGATCTTCGACTTCCTGGACAAGCTGCCGGAGGCGGTCTTCGACGTGAACCCCGGGCAGAACGGCTTCCTCACCGTGAGCGAGGCCTCCGCCGCGCACCGGCCGGTGGGCGACTACTCCACGGAGAAGTTCATCAGCTGGGCGGACAGCGAGCGCGACCTGAGCGCCTGGCTCGGCAACCCGCTGCAGGACAACGCCATCGCGCAGCTGTACGAGATCGAGCCCGCGGTGCGTGCGCGCCACGCGGCGGGCGACCAGTGGATCCTGGAGGACTGGCGCAAGCTGACCACCAGCGACCACTTCTACTACATGTGCACCAAGTACTGGTCGGACGGCGACGTCCACAAGTACTTCAGCCCGTACGACAGCCCGTACGACGCGTACATCAACTTCATGAACGTGCTGGACAACCTGCGCACCCGCGCAGGGGCGTGAGCGGGCGCATCATCGCGCGCATCAGCCGGGCCGTCAGCCGACAGGCTGGCGGGTGTCGTCCGGAAGTCGGCGGGTGGACGGCCTGCCGGCCGGATCCGAACCGATCGAGCCGACGGCCTGGCGGCGGAATTCGTCCGTCGTGGCACCGTCGAGCCGCATGAGGGCAGGCACGCGCCGGCGATCGGCCAGGGCGCCGCGAACCACCACCAAGGCCATGACCGCCGCCCACAGGGCAATGCCGTAGAGCGCGACCGAGCGCAGCGGGATCATGGGGAACGACCGTACGGCCGGCGGCGAGTCCACGCGGAACATGGTGGATGCGGAATTGAGGTTTCGCTCCGAGAGCGAACGCATGATCTCCTGCGCGCGATCGCTGTACTTGGCGATGCTCTCGGTGATCGAAAGCATGCGCGAAGAGACCTCGTTGACGCGCGAAGCCATGGCCTTGTCATCCTGCACGGAGGTGTCGAGCCACTTCTCGAAGTCCACCTTGGTGCTCAGCCGGACAACGTCCAGCTCGGCCTGCAGGCGACGGTCGGTCAGCTCGCGGCGGTACTCGACATCGCGGCCCTTCACCGCCTGCTCGATGACACGATCGATGAAGGTGCCATCCACGTTTGCGGTCAACCCGGAGCGCCGCGAATCTTCGCCGGACGCGATCTCGGGGCGACGCACCATCCTGGTCTCATCCGCGTAGGCCTCGTAGGCCTCGCGCAAGACACGGGCGCGCTCCTTCGCAGCCTGCAGTTCGGAATCCAGGACCTTGGCGCGTGCGGTCCGGATGGCTGAGTACCCGTCGGGGTCGGACTTGCGCGCCTGCCGCAGCGCATCGATGAAGGCGGGAATCACCAGGTTCTGGCGCACCGAGGCCAGCTCATGGCCAAGATCGACGATGGATGCGCCGCCGGAGTCCTTGATGCCCTCGGAACCTGCGACCTTTGACATGGAATCAATGGCAACGGTCAGCGAATCGACGAACTCCTTCATCCGCTCCGCGTGGACCACCGCGAAGGCCACCGACGCGCCGGCGGAGAGCTGTGCACCCGACGCCCGCAGCTCCGAACCCAGCGGCAGCGGGAAGTCGTAGGACCGCGTCCCGGCCGCGTCGCACCCGCGCGCCCATTCCGACGGGATGGCGGCGAGGAACCGCGCCATCTGGTCGTCCGACATGCTCCCGGTTGCACCAAGGGAAATGGTGAGGGATGCGGACTTCATGGACTTGAGCTTGGCGGCGAACTCGGATTCCACCGCAATGCGCTCGGCCGTGGTCAGCTTGGAGTTGCTCAGCTTCTGCAGGTATTCGCTGCGCACCAGCTCGAGCTCCGCCCCACCGGCGACGATCTGCAGGTTCCGGCCCAGCTCCACGAAGTCAACGACAGTCTCCAGATGCTGATCCCGCCAGATCGGCTCGAGCACGTGGCTGGCAATGATGTCCTGGGCGCTGTAAGTGGTTCGGTTCGGGTACTTGCCGTCCGCGGCACCGGGAAAGATGGGCGTGATGTCGATGACGCCGATGCGCTCGGTGCGCGGCAGCGCCAGTGAGACGGAAGCGATGCCAGCAGTGACGAGACCCGCGAACACCGTGCCCAGGACAAATGCGCGCCGATGGCGGCGGAGGAATCCAACGGCGTCGATGGAGGTCCCCGAGTCGACCGAGTGGGCTGGGCCCTCGGTTGCGGCGTAATCGAATTCGTCCCGGTGCGACCGATGAGGCATCCGGGGATTGTAACGCGGAAGCCACCCTAACCAAATCAGGATTCATGGCCCAGCAATTCACCCCCGCGCCACCCGCGCCCCATCCACGCCCTCGCGCTCGCACCACCGGCTCACCACGCATGCGGTCCACGCGCGCTGTGCGGCGCCCTCGTCGCCGGCACGGGCCTGGACCAGCGCGGCATGCGCGGCCTGCCCGTGCAGGATCCCCTGCGCGTCGAGGCGGCGCGGATCGAGAACGTCGTCCGCCCAGGAAGCGAGCGGCCCCGACAGCCACGCGCGCAGCGGCACGCCGAAGCCCTGCTTGGCGCGCGCGGCGATGCCGTGCAGGTCGGCCGGCAGGCGCTGGCGGAGCGCATCGCGCAGGAGGAGCTTGCCCACGGTGCCGTCGGCACGCCATTCGGGCGGGATGCGCCACGCGAACTCGAAGAGCCGCATGTCGAGCATCGGGTCGCGCGCCTCCAGCCCGCTCTCCATGCTGCAGCGATCGAGCTTGGTGAGGAGGTCGTCCGGGAGGTAGATGGTCTGGTCGCGCAGGAGGAGCTCGTCGAAGAACCCGTGCTCGTCCTGCGGGAAGCGGCGCGGCATGTCGCGGGCCTCGCGGGCCACGGTGGCCGCCCAGAGATCCGAGGGGAGCTGCTGGATGAGCGATGCCGGGTCCGGCCACACCGCGAAGAACGATCGCCAGAGGTCCTCCTCGTCGCGCGCACGCAGGATGGCCGCCACCTTGTGCATGAGGCGGCCGCGCTGCGTGCGGCGGAGCGCGGGCGGGAGCGTCGGCTCCAGCGGCCGGAGGGCACGCTCCCAGCCGTCGCCGCCCATGAGCTCGATGGCCTCGGACACGCGCCGCCGCGCGAAGAGCGGGACGGCACGGATCCAGCGCGAGAGCGCGAAGCCGCGCAGGTGCCGTTCGTACCCGCCGAAGAACTCGTCGCCGCCCTCGCCCGAGAGCACCACGCCCACGGACGCGCGCGCCGCGCGGCTCACGGCCAGCGTCGCGATGGCACTGGAATCCGCGAACGGCGCGTCGAAGCAGCCGATGGCATCCTCCACCAGCGACACCAGGTCCGCGTCCGGCACCATGACCTCGTGGTGGTCGGTGCCGAGCGCCTTGGCCACGGCGCGAGCGTGGGCGCGCTCGTCGTACTGCGCGTGCTCGAAGCCCACCGTGAACGTGCGCAGGGGCGCGACGCCGGCGTGGCGCATGGAGGCCACCACCAGCGAGCTGTCGATGCCGCCCGAGAGGAACGCGCCGAGCGGCACGTCGCTCGGCAGCCGGCGGCGCACGGCGGATTCGAGCAGGCCGTCGAAGGCACGGACCATCTCGGCGCGATCGCCGTGGAAGCCCTGCTTTCGCACCGCCGCCGCCGCGGTACGCGCGGAGAACCACTCGCGGTGCGAGACACGACCGCTGGAAAGCTCGAGCCGCAGCGCGTGCCCCGGACGCAGCGCGTGCGCGCCTTCCCAGATGGTCCGCTCGCCGCGCGTGGCCAGCGAACCGAGCACGGACGCGATGGCGAACGGCGAGACGCGGTTGCGGAACACCGGACACGCGGCGAGTGCGCGCAGCTCGCTGCCGAAGACGAAGACCGGCGCACCGTGACCATCGTCGGCGTGTCCCCAGAAGCACGGTTTCACGCCGAAGCGGTCGCGCGCCAGCCAGAAGGAGCGCTCGTGCAGGTCGATGGCCGCGAACGCGAACATGCCGTCGAGGACCGGAAGCGTGGCCTCCACGCCGTGCGCGTCGAGCATGGCGGCGAGGACGGCAGTGTCGCCGGTGGACGGACCGACCGGGTGGCCGGCGGCCTCCAGGTCACGGCGCAGCTCGCGGAAGTTCCAGACCTCTCCGTTGTAGGCAAGCACCCAGCGGCCCGAGGCGGAGATGAAGGGCTGCGCCGCGGCGCTGGTGCGATCGAGGATGGCGAGTCGGCGATGCGCGAGCGCCACGCCCAGCCGCGGCTCGAACCACGTGCCCTCGCCGTCCGGCCCGCGGTGCGCCACCGCTGCCGACATCGCGCGGAGCGCCGCCTGCGCGTCGCTGATCCGTTCGGAGCGGTCGATGAATCCGGCGAATCCGCACATGCCGACGTGGATGCTATCCCTGCGCGGAGGCAGGCTGCGGCGCCGGCCGCGGAGTCGCGTCCGTGCGCAGCCAGGTGGCCCGCATGCGGGCCCGCTGCGCGTCGTTCCAGAAGTGGCGCACCGCAGGCAGGTCGAGCACCCGGTCCACGTAGTCCGGACGGGTGGCGATCGCGGCCTTCAGGCGCTCGCCCAGTTCGGATGGCACCTTGCCCGTGTTGCTGTTCTCGCGGCGAACGTCCGGCACGGACGGGCACTCCAGGAACTCGCGCAGGAGCGCCGTCTTCCGCTCGTCCGGCACGTCGGTGCGCATGATGAGGCTGCGTATGCGCCCGGAGCGCGCCATGGCCCAGCCCGCCTCGGTGTCGAAGGGCTGCTGCAACGGGTCGTAGCCGACGGTCTGCGCGAACTCGCGCTGCCACCAGACGCTGGAAGACGCGTGAGGAAAGGTGCTGAAGAAGAGATCGGCCAGCCTCTCGGGCGGCATCCAACGGATGGTTCGCCAATGGTGGCGCAGCCAGTACATACGGCCGAAGTAGGTGAAGTTGCTGACGTTGAAGCCGATGGGGTCGCGCACCATGGAGATGACGCGGAGTTCACCGTCGAACTTCCGGAGGAACGGAAGCATGATGGTGTCGCCGAAGCACCGGTGGCGCATGCCGCCGTGCTCGGTCACCAATCGCGCGCCGGCACCCGGCCAAAGAGCCTCCGGCTGGGCGTGATGGGTCCGGGTGACCGTGAAATCGCCCCTTGACTCAAGCGCGGCACGCAGCACGCTCGTCGACGCGGTCTTCGGTGCACTGAGCACGAGTACCACCTTCGGAGCGCGCTTGATGTCCACCTCCAGCTGCCTGCGTATGCGATGGTTCTCAAGCCGATGCTTGATCCCCTCGTGGACGAAGCGGATCGGTGTGTTGACCGTCTCCACGATGTCGCGGAGACTCGCCGTGAACGGCACGCGGTCGGGGGCCGGTTTCATGGGCATGAGTCTACGCCCCAACAGCAACCATCACTGCCTCGCATTGCCCTCGCCCCACACTAGACTCCCGCGCGTGTCAGGCACCGACCTCCCCGGTCACCACCCGGAACCGTTCGCAGCGCTGGAACGCCGGGGACCACACCTCGCGGTGGTGCACCTGGCAGCCGCATGCCTCTGGCTCATGCTGCTCGGCGTGTCGCGCGGTGCGGAGGGAGTGGCCTTCGGCCTGCTCATGGCCGCCGCCGTGATCCGCCTGCCCGTCACGTGGCGCGTCTATGCGCGGCTCCTGGACGCATCTCCGTTCCTCGCGCTCCTCTGCTTCGCGGAGTGGCAGTCGCTTTCGGTGCTCTGGTCGCAGGCGAAGGGCATTTCGCTCAGCGATGTCGTGCCGCGCTACGTCCCGGTATGCCTGGCGATCTGGCCGCTGATGGGTCGTTGGCGAACGCTCATGCTGGCGCTGGCAGCGGGCGCCGCGGCATATGCGGCCTTCCTCGTTGCGCTCTTCGCGTTGAAGCCCACGCCGACCCAGCAGTCGCTGGTGGCGCGGGTCACCAGCGACATCCCGACGGCGGGCATCACCATGGCCGTTGCACTTGCCGCGATGACCGGCCGGCCATGGCCGCGGGGATGGTGGGCACGGGGCGCAGTCGTCCTGGGCGCGGGCATGGTGCTCTGCGGCATCGGCACGCTGGGGCAGCGGATGCCGATGATCGCGGGAATCGGCGGTGCAATGGCGGGGCTCGTCGCGCCGCCGGGCGGCCATCGAACGCTGCGGACGCTCGCCTGGCGCGTGGCGCTGGCGCTGGCCACCGTTGCAGCGCTCGGATCCCTTGCCCTGATGGTGGCGGGCGGTCGGAACCGCGCGTGGGTGTCCTCGGTGTATGCGACGATTGCCGACACGGGTAATCCCCTCGACCAAGAAGCCGCTGCAGAGCTGTCCAGCGAACGTGCCCCCCTTGCCCGCATGGCCATTGCCATCTGGAGCGATCATCCGCTCTTCGGCGCGGGCGCACAGGGCTTCGCGGTGGAGAACAAGCGGCGCACCGCGGCGGATCCGGATTTCTACGGATGCTCACCCGAGCGGACAGCCGGGATTGCACGGCTCAACTCCGCGCACAATGCATTCCTGGACGAGGCTGCCGCGCGGGGCATCGTGGGAATCTCGCTCCTGGCGATCCTCGTTGCCACGTGCGCATGGTGGGCATGGAGGGCAGACCCGTCCACCGGAACGCTTGGAATGCTGACCGCGTGGCTTGCCCTTTCACTCACCACGCCGGCCTCGTTGCGCATCGTGCCGATGATGCTCCTGGCCATCATCGTGGCCCGTACGAGCATGCTTGCCGGCTGCCGGCGGCCGCTGGGCTGACGAGCGTCAGGCCAGCCATCGCGCGGCCATGGCCTGCCGCTGCGCATCGGACCAGAAGTGCCGGACGGCCGGCAGGTTCATCATGCGATGCACGTAGTCCGGGTTGCGCTTCACCGCGCTCCGCAGGCGTTCGGCCAGTTCCGGCGGTGCCTGGTGATCGTTTTGGTTGGCGCGTCCGACGTCGGCAACCCCGGCAGCGGGAAGCCAGCCGCGGAGGACGGCGGTCTTGGCTGCATCGGGGAGGTCGGTGCGCAGGACAAGCGTGTCGAAACGGCCGCTCGTGCGCCGTGCGAAGCCCGCGTCGGTGTCGAAGGGCTCGGTCAGTGGATCGACACCCATGGTCAACGCGAACTCACGCTGCCACCAGACGCTGGAGGCCTCGTGCGGGAAGGTGTCGAAGAAGCGCCGCGCCAGTTCCTGCTCCGACATCCAACGGGCGCTCCGCCAGCAGGTACGCAGCCAGTACGCGCGCCCGAAGTAGGTGAAATTGCTGATGTTGAAGGCAATTGGGTCGCGAACCATGGCCACCACCGGCACCGGGCCCGTGTGGCGCTCCAGGAACCGACGGGTGGTCCGCTGCTCGATCGCCTTGTGGCGCATGCCGCCGTGCGCAGTCCGAAGGGGCGTCCCCACGCCGGGCCAGAAGAACTCCGGCTGCACGTGGTGCACCTTGATCACCGTGAAGGCATCGCTTGCCTCGATGGCCTCGGCCACGCTGGTGGAAGCGGTCTTGGGCGCGCTGTAGACCATCAGGACGTCGGGGCGACGCGCAAGCGAATCGCGGAGGCGGCGCTCGCAGCGGCGTTCGGAACGCGGGAAGCGCAACGCGTCCTGCACGAAGCGGAACGGCGTGTTGATCACCTCCGCAGCGTCGCGAAGACGTGTGGCAAGCGGTGGATGTCCGACCTCGGAAGGCATGCCCCGAAGGCTACCGCGCGTCACCGTGTCGACCTATCCTGCGCGCATCGCCGCAGCCACCATGCGCGGCATGTTCCCGTGACCGACACCTCGCCACTTCCCCCAGAAGCCGAACATCCGCTCGACCGCGGGCACCGGGCGCGCTATCGCCGCATCGGCGCCGTGCTGGGCGCGGTGCTCGTGACGGCCGCGGTGTATTCGGTGGCGCGCGACGCAGCCATCCGCGAGTCCCTGGCACGCGCCGCCGCCGCGCCCGACTGGCTGGCGCTCGCCGCGCTGGTGGCAGCGATCCTGGCGAACCAGGTGCTGACCTCGGCCACGTTCTGGGTGCTCATGCGCCCCCACGGCCGCGTCGGCTTCCTGGAGATGAACGAGCTGGTGGCCACGAGCACGCTGGGGAACTACATCCCCATGCAGGCCGGCAGCATCGGCCGCATGGCCTACCACCGCACCGTGAACGGCATTCCGGTGAAGACCACGCTGGTCACCATCCTGCAGGCGATGGCGGCCACCGCGGTTGCCACGTGCCTGCTGGGAGCGGCGGCGCTGCTGGCGGCGGGCGCGCAGGCACCGTGGTGGACGCCGACCCTGGTGCTGGCGCTCTGGCTCCCGCTCATGATCGATGCAGGCTGGCGGCCCTTCGCCACCGTGATGCTGGTCCGCAGCGTGGAGGTCCTCGCGTGGGCAGTGCACGCCTGGGCCGCGTTCCGGCTGAGCGGCTGGCCGATCGGCCCCGGCACCGCCATCGGTGCGGCGCTGGTGGCGTCGGCCGCGAACCTGGTGCCCTTCATCGGCAACGGGCTCGGCGTCCGCGAGTGGGCGGTGGCGCTCGCGGCGCCCGTCATCGGCGGCTACGAGCGCGATGCCGGACTCGCCGCGGAACTTGCCGGGCGCGCCATCGACGTGGCCATTGCGGTTCCGCTCGGAATGGCCGGATTCGCGGCACTCGTGCGCCGCACGCGCGCGGCGATCGCACCTGCGGATCGCTAGACTTCACCGGATGCAACACCCTGCACGCATGCGGTTCTCCGGCGCCTGCGCGACCCTCGCGCTCGCGACCGCCGCCCATGCGACGATGCTGCCCGCCGCAGACGGCGCGGCGGCAGCCGGACCCGCCGCGCCACCGGCGACGACCGCCGCACCCGCCACCTTCGAGCAGCGCATCGACCGCATGCTGTCGGCCGCGCTCCTGGCGGACCTCTTCCCGTTCACCCGCGACCCGGACATCTCCGACGAGGGCTACGAAGCCGGCATGGCGCTCGCGCTGCAGTGCGCGCGGCTGGCACCGGAGCGCCGCGCCGGGTGGGACCTGGTGATCCTCCTCGCCGACCAGGTGGAAGGCGGCGCACCCGACGCCGCGCGGGCCGCGCGCCGCGAAGCGCTCGCGTCGCTGGCACGGCTCGATCCCGCGGACGACGTCATCCGCCTGGCACGCGTTGCGGAGGCCGTCGAGTCGCACACCACCGCCGATGCGCGCGTGCGCGCCTACGAATCGATGCTCGCGCCCGCCAACCGCGCCGCGCTCGGCGGGCCGGTGGCTTCACGGCTGGCGTACCAGCTGGCCTCGCTGCAGAGCCGCATCGGGAACACCGAGCTGTTCGCGCGCTGGCTGGCGGAATCGGTGAAGGCGGATCCCGGCTATCCCGCCGCCGCGCAGGCCGCCGCGGGCTTCTTCCGGATGCGCGTCAACGATCCCGCCGCGGACGTGGAACTCCTGAGCGTGGCCGTCGAGGCGAACCCGCGCGACCTGGCCACCTGGAGCGCACTCATCAGCGTGCTGCTCGACGGCGGCGCATTCAAGGGCGCGGAACGAGCCGCGCGCCTGGCGATCACCGTCGCCGAGGCGGAGCGGCGCGCCGAGACCGTCTACTCGCTCACCGGCGACCTAGCGACCGCGCTCTGGGGCAGCGGCCAGCGCGCCGAGGCCATGCACGAGCTCGAGCTGCGCATGAACCGGCTGACGGAGGACTACCGCCAGATGATCTCGCTGATGGATCCGTCCATCACCAACGAGCGCCTCGGCCGCGAATTCCCGCCGCTGCCTTCGTCGCTCTCGATCGCCATGCTCGGCCTGGCCAAGAAGGGCAGCGACCAGAAGAAGCTGGCGGACCTGCTCGACCGCGCCCTCCGCGGCGCCGATGCGGAGATCCGGCGTGCCAAGGAGCGGAAGGATCCCGACGCGGCGATCGGCAGCTACGACATCCAGAAGCTCACCACGATCCTCCTCTTCGGCAGCGAATTGCGGACGGTGCCCGGCCTGATCGAGAGCGCATCGAGGTCGGGCGCGCTCGGTGACGATGGCAAGGCCCGCTTCGAGGCGATGCTCCTCTGGAGGCAGGGAAAGCCGGAGGAAGCGGCCAAGCTGCTGGAGCCGATGCGCGCGAAGGACCCGCTGGCGCAGTATGCATACGCGTCGGCACTGGCGGACCTGAAGCGGCCGCACGAGGCCGCGCAGGAGTTCCGCGCCATCGCCGAGTCGCGCATCGGGACATCCATCGGCCTGCTCGCGCTCGACCGGCTTGCCGAGGCGCTCGGGCAGCCCGTGGTGCTCACGTCGCAGCTCACGCCGGCCCTCAAGGACGGGGCGGCTGCGCTCGACACGGCCCTCGAGAAGCAGCTCCCGCGCGCGCTCGACGAGATGATGGAGCATCCGCTGCGTGCGCTCACGGTGGAGATCAAGCCGTCGTCCACGCAGATCACGCCGTACGAACAGCTCTCGTTCACCATCCGCATGCGCAACAACTCGCGGATGCCGCTCGCGATCGGCGGCGACTGCCCGATCACCGGCAAGGTGACCATGCGCGCCGCCGCCCCGCGGCCCGGAAACAACGACCCGGCCGAGCTGCCTCCGCAGCCGATCCTGATCGACCGGCG
>Ga0304730_1002915_pt1 | contig 11847 bp, 8 predicted proteins | sample M_130628_MF_Meta_FD_190474 | JGI IMG/M metagenome (GOLD analysis project Ga0304730, IMG submission 190474) | Freshwater microbial communities from Lake Montjoie, Canada to study carbon cycling - M_130628_MF_MetaG (v2) (version 2) | ecosystem: Environmental > Aquatic > Freshwater > Lake | place...
CCAGACGCGGATCCGCCGCAACATCCGTCTGGCGGAGGCGCCGAGCTTCGGGCAGTCAATCTTCGACTATGCCCCAGACTCCAACGGTGCCGAGGACTACGCCGCCCTCTCGGGCGAAGTCGATCGGGCCGTGGCGACTGGCCTCATCCGCCGCGTCGCCTGATCCGGCTTGGACGGGTCACACGTGATCGTGAGGCGTTCACGAGGCGAGGGGCTGCCCGTGCCCGTCGCCGCGCGACGGCTGCGGCAGACTCTGCGGAGAGTGTGGTCTGGGCGAGATGTGCGGGCAAGAAACGCCGAAAGCCACTCGTTCCATGGGCTTTTCGGGTGGGACCTGCCGATGTTCATTATGCTTGCGATCGAGGAACGTCCCGAAGAGTTTGGCGGGTTTTATGGCGAGGATCGTGGCGTGGTTGTCCGGTGATTCGACGGCCACGCGCCGCCCCGACACGCTTTGGTCACGGGTCGCGATCGTGGCGCTGCTTGCCCTCGCGGTCGTGGTCTCCTCGAGGACAACGGGAGCCGCTGACCCTGTTGGGTTTCGCCGCCTGGCCCCCGGTGCGGTGACCGTCATCCCTGCCGACAAGACAACCGATGACGCCCTGCAGCGGGCCGACATCGTCGAGATAACGCAGGGGCAGGCGGACCTGGCGTGGACACCGCAGATGTCCCCAGCCAACAGCACGTTCGTGGAGCGGGGTCGCGGCCGCGAATACCCTCGCGACATCTGGTGCCTGGAGTTCGCCTTCAAGCCGCCGCGGATGCTCGACGTCGACGTTCCCGCAGCCGACTTGAAGATGCAACGAAAGCGGATCTGGTATCTCGTCTACCGTGTCAAGAACGTCGGTGGCCGGCGGCTCGTGACGGCACCGGCCGAAGGCGCGGCTGAAAAGGTCGCGCGGCGGACGGAGGCCTATGAGACCCCGATCCGCTTTCTCCCGCACTTCGTGCTGGAGAGCCTCGAACCCGTCGAGGATGGCGAGGGGCTCTCGTCGTACCGCGGCTATCTCGACCGCTTGGTGCCGTCGGCCATGAACGCGATCCGGATGCGGGAAGATCCGAACCGCCGATTTCTCGACAGCGTGGAAATGTCGGCGACGGACCTGCAACCGGGCGAGGAGCGGTGGGGGGTCGCCATCTGGGAGGACATCGATCCCCGGATCGACTTTTTCTCGATCTACGTCCGCGGGCTCACCAATGCCATTCGCTGGCGACAGCGGCCCGGTTCGGTGATCAAGCCAACCGATCCACCTGGGGCTCACATCGAGGAGACGCTCGAGAGCCTGCGGCTCGACTTCTGGCGGCCGGGGGATGACCGCACGATCACCGACAAAGAGATGGGGATCGGGTTCGCCGGCATGTTCGAGCGGATGGCCCTCGGCGGCCGACTGCTTTCGGCCGTGGGCTGGCCCCGCTATGCGAAGGTGCAACCGGTGGCGGGGCTCGACGCTCTCGGACTTTCCTGGACCGACCTGCTCGAACCCGAGGGGGGCGGGGCGGCCGCCAGCCTCATGCCGCTCGAGGTGGTCTTGAAGAAGGCCGCGGCGGTCGACGCGGCCCGAGATCCGATCGCGATGCTTCGGCTGGTCTTCGGCGACCTCGGCGTGGCGTCGATCGAAGAACTCGTCGCGGCGGCGGCTGGGCCCGTGGATCCGACGCAGGAGGCCCGTCGACAGGCGGCGCTCGCCGCGATCGGACTGACTCCACAGGGGATTGCCCGGGAACCGCTGGCTTCCTTGGCCACGATCGTCAGGATGCTCGAATCGAAGCCAGGCATGGCTGCCCAGCGGGCCGCCGCCGCCGAGATCTTCGGCGCGGCGGGCAGGCGCATTCCCTGGCTGGCCGACGCGGTGGCCAAGGCCCGTAGCCTGGCAACGCTCCGCGCGATCGATGCGAATCTGGTCGCCATCGACGGCGGCGACGCGAGGGCGGCGCTCGACGCCGCACGTCCGGCGTTCAATGGCCTCTCCGAGCAGGATCGAAAGCGGATCCTCGAGAGCCTTCCCGTGGCCGACGCCCGCCGCGGCCGAATCGAGGCGCTCGGCGACGAATCTCGCGACCGTGCGGTCGCCGAGCTCGTGCTTCAGGGGCTGTTCGGGCCGCGTGGGCCCGGGCTGTACGCGACGGCGGTGGCCAAGGAGGAGGGCGTCGACCACGCCTGGGTGTTCCGCTACGAGACCGACGCTGCGGGGCTCTGAGCCTCGTTCGGCCCTGTTTTCCTGGGGAAACCACGGCTGACCTGCCCCGAGGCCGAACTCGGGTGTAGAATCCGCGGCTCGCCCGCGCGGCCCTCCGCAGCGGGAGACACGGCGAACACACGGACCACTCCACCGGGCTCAACGTCACCAGGCTCAACATCACAGAGGATCAGCGTCGATGGCACATAAGAAGGGTCAGGGTTCCAGCCGCAACGGTCGTGACTCCAACGCGCAGCGCCGCGGCGTGAAGAAGTTTGGCGGCGAGGCCGTCCGGGCTGGGAACATCCTCGTCCGTCAGGTGGGAACCAAGTTCCATGCCGGCAGGAACGTGGGTACGGGAACCGACTACACGCTCTTCGCGCTTTCCGATGGCGTGGTGATGTTCGACCGCGAAGGCCGCCGCGTGAACGTGGTGTCGGGCCCCTCGGCCTGACCGAGTGATCAGCGAACCCGGTGACTCTCTCAAGGTGCCGGCGTGTTCGTCGACCGCGTGAAGATCGAAGTGGCCGCGGGGAACGGCGGCCAGGGCATGTGCAGCTTCCGTCGCGAGAAGTACGTCCCGTTGGGAGGTCCCGACGGCGGTGACGGCGGCGACGGCGGCAGTGTGATTCTCAAGGCGCAGCCGGGCGTTGATTCACTTGCCGCGCTCGCCCATCGCAAGCAGTGGCGGGCGGCCCACGGAGAGTCTGGCGGCTCGGCCAACTGCCAGGGCCGAAAGGCGCAAGACCTCGAACTGCTCGTGCCCCCCGGCACCATCGTGATGGACGAGTCGACGGGCCTGGTCCTCAAGGATCTCGCCACGCCGGGCGAATGGATCGTGGCCGCCAAGGGGGGACCGGGCGGCTGGGGCAACATGCACTTCAAGTCGTCGACCAACCGCGCACCCCGGCAGACCACGCCGGGCGTGAAGGGGGAAGTCCGCCGGCTGCTGCTGGAGCTCAAAGTGATCGCCGACGTAGGGCTCGTCGGCAAGCCGAACGCCGGCAAGAGTACGCTGCTCTCACGACTCTCCCGGGCCCGGCCCGAGATCGCCGACTACGCCTTCACCACGAAGACGCCGATCCTCGGCATCGTTGACGTGTCGCGGGACCGGAGTTTCGTGCTGGCCGATCTGCCGGGGCTGATCGAGGGGGCCCACGCGGGCGTCGGCCTCGGCCATGAGTTCCTCCGCCACGTGGAGCGGGCGGGCCTGATCGTGCACGTGGTCGAGCCCATGCCCATGGACGGCAGCGATCCGCTTGCCAACTACCGGGCGATCCGCGAGGAACTCTCGCTCCACGACGCGTCGCTCGGCGAGCGGCCGGAGATCGTGGTGATGAGCAAGGGAGAGCTCCCGGGGGCCGCCGAGATCCGTGCGGACTTCGCCCGAGAGATCGGTCGCGAGGTGATCGGTGTCAGCGCCGTGACCGGGCAGGGGCTCGACGCGCTCCTGTGGGCCGTGGTGGCGGAACTCGACCGGCGGAAGGAACCGGCATGAGGGCTGCGGGCGATACGGTCGTCGTGGCCGACGTCGGCAACACACGGATCAAGTTGGCCGTGGTCGGGATTGGCATCACGGCGACGCGGCTGCCCGAGGTAACGCTCCGCCAGGACCTCCTCAGCCATGAGTTCAGGCCTGCGAATCTGCAGCAGTGGCTCGACCGCGCCGCGGCCGGCACGACGCTCGTGCTCGTAGCCAGCGTGCACGATCGGGCGGCCGTCGGGCTGGAGGCGGCGATCGCCGAGGTGGCGGCCACGGGCCATCGCACGATTCGCCAGCACCGGATCGCGCGGGAGCACCTGCCGATTGCGGTCGAGGTGGACGAGCCGAGCCGCGTCGGGATCGATCGCGTGGCGGCGGCGGCGGCGGCCGCAGTGGCCAAGGACGCGGACCGCCCGGCGGTGGTGGTCGATTGCGGCACGGCGACCACGGTCGACCTCGTGTCGGCGGACGGCCGCTTCCTCGGCGGTGCGATCCTGCCCGGCCCAGGCCTTCTCGCCCGGGCGCTCGCCGATGGAACCAGCCGACTGCCGGCCGTGGCTGACCTCGACAGTGGTGCCCTCCCGGCGATGCCGGGGCGGAACACGCAGCAGGCGATCGCGGCCGGCATTGGCTTCGGAATGCGAGGAGCGGTGGCCCGGCTCGTGGCTGAGGCCGAGGCGTCACTCGGCGGCAAGCCGCAGGTCTTTCTCACCGGCGGCTCCCGTGGCATCGTCCGCGATGCCGTGCCCGGGGCGACCGAAATCCCCGACCTCGTGCTGCACGGGATCGCACTCGCGGCCGGAAGGCTACAATCCCCCTCATGACTTCCCGCAAGGACTCCGCGACCGACCGCGCCCGACCCCTGGCCCTCGCCGCTGCGCGGGTGGCCGAGGAGACTCGCGGAACGGATATTCGCGTCCTCGATCTGCGGGAGATCACGCCCGTGTTCGACTACTTCGTGATCGCGACGGGCTCGAGCCGCCGGCAACTTCACGCGATGGCCGATGAGATCGAGTCGGTGCTCAAGAAGGAGCACCACGACAAGAAGCGCGGGGCCGAGGGCTACGAGGAAGGCCGCTGGATCGTCCTCGACTACGGCGATGTGATGGTGCATCTCTTCGATGCCGAAGCCCGGCTGTACTGGGACATCGAGCATCTCTGGAGCGATGCCGCGCGGGTGACCGTACCCACTGCCGGGGCCGGCTCCCGATGAGCCGCGCGGGTGGTGCAGCCGGCCGGGTCAACCTCCGGTCGGCCCTGCGGCAGGCATTTCGGGTCGCCCTCGAGGAGTGTTCCCGAGACGGCGTCGCGGCGATCCAGGCCGACGAACTCCCGGCGCTCGTCGAGCAGGTCCGCGAAACGGCCGACGCCAAGTTCGGCGACTACTCCGGCACGATGGCGATGGCGCTGGCGAAGAAGGCCGGCAAGAAGCCCCGCGACGTGGCCGTCGAGATCATCAGACGGCTGGAGGCGGCGCCCGGCTACGCCGACCTCTTCGAGCCCCCCGGCGATCCGGTGGGACCCGGGTTCATCAACGTGCGCGTGAAGGACGAGGCGTTGGCGGCGGCCGTGGCCCGCGCCGTGGCCGACGACCGGCTCGGCATGGCGGCGGTCGAGAAGCCGCTGACCGTGGTCGTCGACTTCAGTTCGCCGAACGTGGCCAAGCCGATGCACGTGGGGCACATCCGCTCGACGGTGATCGGCGACGCGCTGGCGCGGATCCTGCGGTATCGCGGCCACCGCGTGATCACCGACAACCACCTCGGCGACTGGGGCACGCAGTTCGGGATGATCCTCTGGGGATGGAAGCACTGTCGCGACGACGCGGCCTTCGCGGCCGACCCAACCGCGGAGCTCGGCCGGCTCTATCGGCTCGTGCGCAAGGTGGCCGACGCGAAGCCCGAGGAACTCGCCGCCGATCCCGTCGCCGCAGCCCTGGCCGCGAAGCATCCCGATGCCGGGCGAGAGGTGCTGGCGGAGACGGCCAGACTCCACGAGGGCGACCCGGAGAACCGGGCCCTTTGGAGCCAGTTCATGCCGGTGTGCCGCGGCGAGATCGACCGCATCTACGCGCGGCTGCACGTCACCTTCGACCACACGCTCGGCGAAAGTTTCTTCCAGCCGATGCTGGCCGCGACGGTGGACGATCTTGCCGCGAAAGGCCTGGCGCGGGAGAGCAGGGGGGCGATCGGGGTTTTTCTGCGCGGCGACGACGCACCGCCGCTCCTCATTCGCAAGGCCGACGGGGCGTTTCTCTACGCGACGACCGACCTGGCCACGATCCGTTGGCGGCTGGAGCACTGGAAGCCCGACCGGATTCTCTACGTGGTGGACCACCGGCAGAGCGAGCACTTCGAGCAGGTCTTCGAGGCGGCCCGGCGCTGGGAGATCGCGGGGATCGATCGAGTCGATCTCGTGCACGTCGGTTTCGGCACGGTGCTCGGCGAGGATGGCCGGCCATTCAAGACGCGGGCGGGCGACACGGTGGGCCTCGAGGCCCTGCTCGATGAGGGTGTGGAGCGGGCCGCGGCCGTCGTGGGCAGCGGCGACGAGGGCCGCGCCGGCATGAGCGACGAGGATCGCCGCCACGTCGCCGAGACGGTCGGCATCGGGGCGATCAAATACGCCGACCTCTCGCAGAACCGCACCACCGACTACGTCTTCAGCTTCGACAAGATGCTGCAGCTCACCGGCAACACGGCGGCCTACATGCAGTATGCCGTGGCTCGCGTGGAGGGGATCTTTTCTCGGGGCGGCGTCGACCGCGAGGAGGTGCGCCGACGCTGCGAGGGCGTGCTGCTGTCAGACCCGAAGGAGCGGGCTCTGGCGCTGGAGTTGCTCCGCTTCGGCGAGGCCCTCGAGGACGTCGAGACCGATTCGCGGCCGAATGTCCTCACCGCCTGGCTCTACGACCTGGCCGGGTGCTACTCGACGTTTTACGATTCGCTCTCCGTCCTCAAGGCCGATGGGGCGGAGCGGGAGAGTCGCCTGGCGCTCTGCGACCTGACCGGCCGCGTCCTCCGCCGCGGCCTCGACCTTCTCGGCATCGGCACCGTCGAGAAGATGTAATGGCACGCACCCTCGAAAACATCCGCAACATCGGCATCGTCGCTCACATCGACGCCGGGAAGACCACGCTCACCGAGCGGATGCTCTTCTTCACGAAGACGAGCCACCGGCTCGGTGAGGTTGATCGGGGCACCACGATCACCGACTTTGATCCCGAGGAGCAGGAGCGGGGGATTACGATCTACTCGGCGGCTGTGTCGTTCCAGTGGCGGAATGTGACGGTGAACCTCATCGACACACCCGGCCACGTCGACTTCACGGCCGAGGTGGAGCGGAGCCTTCGCGTGCTCGACGGAGCGGTCGTCGTGTTTTCCGCGCGTGAGGGCGTGGAGGCTCAGAGCGAAACGGTCTGGCGGCAGGCTGACAAGTACGGCGTGCCGCGGCTCGCGCTGGTCAACAAGCTCGATCGCGAGGGAGCCGACTTCTTCGGCACGGTCGGCCAGATCGAGAAGCGGCTTGGAGCGATGCCGCTCATTCTCCACCTGCCGCAGGGCCTCGGGCCGCCGCACGTGAAGGATCCATTCCGCGGGATCGTCGACCTCGTGGAGATGAAGCTGCTCACGTTCCCGCCCAAGGACGAAGCGCTCGCCGGCGGGGAGGCTCTCACGAAGGTGACGGAGTCGCCGATCCCCGAGGAACTCGCCGACGAGGCGGCCCTCTACCGTGAGCAGCTCGTTTCGACGCTCTTCGACGTCTCCGACGAGATCGCGGAACTCGTGATGCAGGAGGCACCGATCCCCGCAGACCTCATGCGGAAGGCGATCCGGCAGGCCACGATCTCTCGCAAGGTGGTGCCGATCTTGGCTGGTTCGGCCCTCGACTGCATCGGCGTCCAGCCGGTGCTCGACGCGGTGGCCTGGTACCTGCCGAGCCCCGCGGACGTGCCACCGGTCGAGGGCCTCGATCCGGTGGCCAAGACTCCCACCACGATCACGCGAAACCCCGACCCCAAGGCACCGTTCTGCGGCCTGGTCTTCAAGATCATCGCGGAGAAGCACGGCGACCTGTATTTCGTCCGCGTCTACTCCGGCACGCTCAAGGCGGGCAGTCGGGCCTGGAACCCGCTCAAGCAGAAGAAGGAAAACGTCGCCCAACTCTGGCACGTGCAGGCCGACCGCCGCGAGCAGATCGACGAGGCCTTCGCCGGCGACATCGTGGGCGTGATCGGTCCGCGGGCGAGCGTCACGGGAGACACGCTCTGCGACTCGGCCTCCCCGATCGTGCTGGAAACGATCCAGTTTCCCGAGACCGTGATCTCGATGGCGATCGAGCCCGACACGAGCCTGGAGCGGAAGAAGCTCGCCGAGACGCTCGAGATGATGAAGCGGCAGGACCCGACCTTCCGGGCGATCGAGAGCGAGGAGACGGGCCAGACGCTGATCTCGGGCATGGGCGAACTCCATCTGGAGGTGATTCGGCACCGGCTGGAGCGGGATTTCAACCTGAAGTGCCGCGTGCACAAGCCGCGGGTGAGCTACAAGGAGACGATTGGAAAGGCGGTCCGAGTGACCGGCGAGGCCAATCGGCAGGTGGCAGGCCAGACGCTGGTGGCCACGGTGACGCTCTCGGCACAGTCGACTGATGACCAGGCTCCAGTCACGGTGGAGCAGGGCTGGTTTCCCGAGAACGAGACCCTCGCGGCGATCGCGGCCACGATGACGCAGTCGGTTCGCGAGAGCGCCGAGCGGGGCGGTCTGAAGGGCTGCCCACTGTGGGGCGTGCGGATCGTGGTGCTCGAAAGCCCGATCCCGGACCCACCGCCTGGGGACGTGGCGATTCGAATCGCCGCCGCCGACACGATCGAAAACATGCTCAATGCTGCCGGTACGGTGCTCCTGGAGCCCGTGATGAGGGTCGAAGTGAGCGTGCCGGAAGAACATCTCGGCGATGTGATCAACGACCTCCAGCAGCGGCGGGCGATCATCACGGCCACGGAGATCCGCGGCCCGGCGACGGTGCTCACGGCGGAAGCCCCGCTGGCGAGCATGTTCGGGTATTCGGCCGCGGTGCGGAGCGTGAGCCAGGGCCGGGCGAGCTTCACGATGGCGCCGCTCAAGTATGGCCCCGCCCCGGCGGAGACCGCCGAGGCATTCGTGTAGCGGACCTGTCAGGCGGCCTGGCGATCCCTTGCGGCAGCACCGCCCCGCTCACTGGCATGCTGCAGGTGGTGCACCAAGGGATTGATGCCTGATTCCGCTATCTCCGGGTGAGCGAGCAGGTAGGCGGTCGAATCGAAGGCCGGACCTGGGTTGCGCCCCTCGGAGCCGCCCCAGCGGAGATAGTGGTCGAGGGGGTCGACGTCGATCGCCGCGATGTCGGCGTAGGTGGCGAGATACCAGGCGCGGTCGAAGAGGCCCGAACATGCCACGAGTTCACGATCGCGTTCGATGGTGTAGCCCGGCTTGCCGAGCATCCTCTCGCACTGCTCCCACAGCCTGTGGAGTTCGCGGGCCACCCGCCAGGCCGAACGGTGTCGTAGGTCCAGCAATCGCGACTCTGCCGCCTTGGCGGCCGCCGCTTTCGTGGCGAGGCTCACCGTCCGAGCCGCGAGGTCACGGCGCAGGTCATCCGCTTCGCGATTGGACGCCGCGAGACGATCCTCGAGAGCGGCTATTTCCTGCTCCAGCTGAAGCACGCGTTGCTCCCGCTCCCGGGAGACGTCGGCGAGTGTCACGAGCGTCGTTCGTTCCTCGCGAAGCCGGCGGGCTTCATCGAGTGTTGCTGCGTGTTCTGCCACGGTCGAATGCGATTGCCGCGGCAACGCGTCGCGGATTCGTGACTCCGTCTCCGCCAACTGAGCCTTCACGACGGCGGCGACCCGTGCCGCCTCGTGCGCGGCGAGTGCCCGCACCGCATCCCAGGTAAACACACGTGGCTCGCCATCGAGCGACGCGATGTCGGCCTCCAGGCGGCGGAACATCTGCACCTGTGGGGCGTCAGCCCAGGGACGCAGATCGTCGCGATCAGCCCGCTGTCGATGGAGGGTCGGCGTCACGAAGTCGGTGATTTTGTGTTCTTCCGGCATGCGCAGACCGGTCACCCCGGCGGCCTCGAGGTGCTGGAGCAGTTGCACGGACGTTGGCACGGGGTCTGTGATGAGCTGCCGGTGGTGCACGACGATTCGCGGCCAGGCAGCCGATCCGGCCAGGGCGAGCCGCACGTGCATTTCCCAGAGGGCGAGCCCGACGGGAATCGGCAGGGCGTTGCGGGCCAGCAGGCTTGCCGCCACTTCCAGCGGATGGCGCAGCACGTGCACGGCCAGCGGAGCCTCGAGCAACGGCTGCCAGAGCGGCAGCGTCAGGCAGAGCCTTGGATCCTTGATGAACCACGGCCGATGCATGTCGAGGTCGCGGAGGATCAGGCCGGCGGCCGACGTGAAGCGGACAGTCTCCTCGTCGCCAAGCGCAAGCGGGTCGAAGCAGAGGGGGCTGTGCCACGCGGCGCCCGCGGCCTGGAGCATCGAATCGTTGAGTTCCACGACGTCGAGACGCTCCCAAAACCCCTTGGGGTTTTCGTCGTTCGCGCCGACGGCCAGCGACTCAGGCGCGAAGTGGCAGCCCAACAGGTTGAGGATCCGGGCCGCAGTCGATGTGCCTGAACGGTGCATCCCCAGCACAAGCAGTTGCACGTCTCGTTCCCCGCGTCTTTCCAGCGATTTCGCGATGCCTCTTAATCGATGGGATTGAAGCAAACGCCCGCCGTGGGTAGCCAGATCAAACCGCGAGGAACCGATCGCGAAGGTTTGTCGTGAGTCACTCAGGAGTGGGGTGGGGAAGCATTGGCAGCGGGCGCTGTCTTGGCAGGCGGGGCAGGCTGGGCGGGCTGGCTCGTGGCGCAAGGAGACAGCGTCTTTTCTCACTGTTGCCATCGGCCGGTCATTCGTATGATCCGCGCCGGCACCTGGAATGGTCTTCGTGCCGAACTCGTTGCTTCCACCCGCACCGACGCTTTCCCCACGAATCAAGTCATGAAACTCGGACGACTGCTTGGCGACACAGCATCGCGGATTCCGGTGGTTGGTCGACACTTCCGCAGCCTCCAGCGCCGCGTGCGTCGAGCCCGTATCGGGACCGAATCCGTCGCTGTTTCGCCGACCCGGCCCACCGCCACCTACCTGCCTTCGCAGGAGGCCGCGTGGCGCGCTCCCAGCGCGGTGCGGGTGGCGGTCGTGATTCCGGTCTACCGCGGGCTCGATGAGACGCGCCGTTGCTTGGCGAGCGTGCTCGCGCATCGCGACGACCTGCCGGCCGAAATCATCGTCGTTGATGACTGCTCTCCCGAGCCGGGCATGTCGAGTTGGCTGCGTGAGCGTGCGGCGGAGGGGTCGATCACGCTGCTCCGCAACGAAGTCAATCGGGGCTTCGTCGCCTCGGTCAACCGGGGCATGGCAGCGGCCGGTGATCGCGACGTGGTGCTGCTCAACAGCGATACAGAAGTGCCTGCCAACTGGCTGTCGCGACTCGCGGGTCACGCCTATTCATCTTCGCGGATTGGCAGTGTGACTCCGTACTCGAACAATGCGACCATCTGCAGCTGGCCGAGCGTGAGAGGAGGGCCGTTGCCGTCGGGCCGCACCGTCGCCGACATGGATGCCGCGTTCCTCGCCGCCAACCGTGGACGTCAGGTCGACATCCCGACCGCCGTCGGCTTCTGCATGTACATTCGTCGCGACTGCCTTCAAGCCGTGGGCGGCTTCGACGAGGAGACCTTCGGCCGCGGCTACGGCGAAGAGAACGACTTCTGCCTGCGGGCCACGGCCGCCGGATGGCACCATGTGTTGGCCTGCGATACGTTCGTGTTCCACGCCGGCGAGACGAGCTTCGGCAAGGATTCTCCCGAACGGGCCCGGGCGTGGTCGCTGTTGACCGCCCGCTATCCCCACTACGCGGCGACGGTCGCCCGCCACATCGAGGCCGACGAGGCCGCCACCAGCCGGCTTGCGGCCACGGCCGCGCTCTTCCGACACGCCGCGGAGCCGACGATTCTCGTCGTCATGCACGCGTTGGGCGGTGGCACCGACCGCCACGTCCGCGATGTGCAGTCGGCCGTTGGTTCGCGGGCGAATTTCCTGCGGCTCGAGCCCCGCCCCGGTGGGCTGGCCCTGTCGATCCCAGGGCT
>Ga0304730_1002918_pt1 | contig 11841 bp, 14 predicted proteins | sample M_130628_MF_Meta_FD_190474 | JGI IMG/M metagenome (GOLD analysis project Ga0304730, IMG submission 190474) | Freshwater microbial communities from Lake Montjoie, Canada to study carbon cycling - M_130628_MF_MetaG (v2) (version 2) | ecosystem: Environmental > Aquatic > Freshwater > Lake | place...
TCTGAGCTCTAGCTCCTTATTAGTAGGTAGAGGCCCAACAGCGATTATGGTCAGATCAGCTTGAACGATAATGCGATTCTGAGTCTTTGGAAGATTAACTGCAAGTAGCTTGGTTGCACTTTCTAACTTCCCTTCAAGTAAAGGTTTGAACCAGCTAGTGCTTTGATCTGAACTGGTGAGCCCGATTAGTTCTGCTAGTTGAGCGAGCCTAGTCATGTGTGAGCGGAAGCCTTCATTGGCAATAGGAAAGGTTTCTGCGAGAGCTGATTTTAGATTCACTGCCGTGGCAAGTTCAGCTGCAGATGTTTCACCTAAAAGAGATACCCAGGTCTTGGCTATATGTTGCCAACGTTGTTCAGGAGAATTTGTTAGCCAGGTTAGGTATTGAGAGCCCACCTTCCAACGCTTATCTGAAACACCAATCAAGGACGCTAGTTGTGCTAGAGCGTAAAGCAATCGAACATATTCAATGTCTCTACCTAAGTGCTGAGATATTCGTTTTAGCTCAGGCAGCCCCACCTGACCTCGGCCAACCTCGCGCACATAGTTCTGCTCTAATTCGATGACTAGTTCGGTCAGGGCTTGGACTGTTTCAAAGGCACTTATTCCACCCTGAGGATCTACCCGATCTGAGGAAGTAGGAACTTCCAAAGACTTAGTGCCTTTGTGTTCAATAAGTTCAGCCAACAGCTTTGCCGAGACTAACTGTTTGAATGAAGTCACCGCCGATTCAATCGGCTTATAACTTCCATCATCAAGTTTTAGAACCAGAAACATGTTAGCCATAGACTCAAGGCTTGCCTGATCGGCTTTGGTTGTGCTGTTGCTGATTAGGTTGCTGAAAGCAATAATCTGCTTTCTAGTTAAAGTCGAGACTGCCCCGCTAATGTTTTGTGGCTTAATCAGAGCGCTTGCAAAATCAAAGAAGTCGCTGAAGGAGCTGGTGGGCATAAGCCTGATGCCAACCACCCGAACTAAATCAGAATCGCTTGATTGAGCTAGAGCTTTGGCAACCTGAAGGACTTCGCTCATTAGGTTTAGTTGTTCCGGTTAGTTCTTTTGCGATTGATAGCGCTTGCTACTAGAAGTGCCACTAAACAGAGAAAACCGAAAGGTAAGACCAATATAGGAATCATTCCCCAGCCAGATGGAACCCAAGTGTTATTCAGCAGTGGAGCTAGCAGAATTACCAAAATAGCCAGCACAGAGACGATTACGCTGCCAATGAAGGCAAAGGCTAGGTATTTCTCCAACAAAGATGCGCTATCAGCACTGTTGTTTGATGTTGATTGGATATTAGAGTTAGGTTTCTTAGCCATCCTTTTAGAATACTGGCTTGGCTGAAGTAAAATGGACTGCGGTAACGAAAGAGGTAGTTATGCCAACAGGACACGTAAAGTTCTTTGATAATGTCAAAGGCTTTGGCTTTGTGCAATCAGATGAAGGACAGGAAGCTTTCCTTCATGTGAGCAACCTACCTGCCGGGGTTACCGATGTAAAACCAGGCACTCGAATCGAATACAGCATTGTTGACTCCAAGCGTGGGGCACAGGTAATGACTATGCGCATCATTGAGGTTCCTGAGAGCCTCGAGAAGAAGCAGCGCGCTAGTGCTCGCATGAGTAATGATGACCTAGTGATCTTGGTCGAAGGACTAATCTCTGCCCTAGACAAAATCCGTCCGAGTATTGAATCTGGACACATCCCAGAAGGCGCTAGTGCTGAAAAGCTAGCCCGTCTACTTAGAACCCTTGCCGACCAGTTGCACAAATAATGGCTAGGCTCAAGAAACTTCCTAAGTTTGTCAAATTACTCAAGCCTGAAAAACAGGTTAAGAATCTATTTGACCTAAAAGCTTTTGCCGAGGTGGCTGCCAAATCTGCTGCCGATAAAAACGAACTAGGTTCTTTCATCGAATCTGTCGACGAGGGTGAAGGCATTTCAACCTATCTTTTTGAATCTAAGAAACTTGGCTATCTAGGTTGGCGCTGGTCGGTAACGATCTATCAAGCTGATCCGGTTACCGAACCAAGTCTTTGTGAAGTAGTTATGGTTCCCGGCAATGATTCGCTGATTGCACCTAAGTGGGTTCCATGGTCTGAACGCTTAGCTGATTACCAGGCTTTGCAACTTGAACTTGAAAGACAGGCATTCATCGATGCAGCTAATGCTATTGATGAAGAGGAAGCGGCTAAAGAATTAGCGGTTGCCGACCTTGAACCAAGCGAGGACGCCAAGAACTAAACCCACCACACAGGTGTATGGGTACCATGCCTTATTGGGGCTAGTTATCTGATCGTAAAAAACAACGCAAATAATTAGCGCTATAGCAAAACCAATAACACCAATCACAACCGCAAGACCCAATGTTCCTGTAATAGGTGCAGGGTCTGGTTTTCGTTCAGAGTCTTTAGCAATCCAACGCATAAAACTTAATCTAACCTAGGTTGGCTACGACGTAGTCAATTGATTTGGTTAGTTGCTTCACATCATCTAATTCAGTTGCGGTGAAGGTGGCAACACGTAGTTGGTTTCGACCAAGCTTTCGATAAGGCTCAGTGTCAACAATCCCGTTGCTACGCAATACCTTGGCAACCTCTGCTGCATCGACTGTGTCTGCGAAATCTATGGTTGAGACAACCTGTGAACGATATGCAGGGTTACTGACAAAAGGTGTTGCATAATCGCTAGCTTCAGCCCATGCATACAGGTGGTCTGATGCAGCCTTAGTTCTAGCATCAGCCCAGGCTAGTCCGCCACTTTCATTCATCCAGTCGATCTGTTCTGCCAATAGGAACAGGGTGGAAATAGCAGGAGTGTTCAAAGTCTGGTTTAACCTTGAGTTATCGATTGCGGTCTTCAGCGATAGAAACTCTGGGATGTATCTATCGGTAGCGGCAATCCGTTCTGCCCTTTCGATAGCGGCAGGGGACATGAGGGCAAACCATAGGCCACCGTCGCTAGCAAAGTTTTTCTGTGGTGCAAAGTAATACACATCGGTTTCAAGTGGATCGAAGTCGATGCCACCGGCAGCACTAGTTGCATCTGTGAAATACAAAGCATTTTTATCTGCGCCTTGAACTTTCTTCACTGGAGTAACCACACCGGTTGATGTTTCATTCTGCGGGTAGGCATAAGCGGTGATACCTGCTTCTGCGATTAGATCTAATCGAGAACCTACTTCACCTTGAATCACAGTGGGTTTAGTAAGCCACGGGGCACTTAGGGAAGTTGCAAACTTGGCACCAAATTCACCATGGACTAAAAGCTGCGACTTGCCTTCAGCAAGACTGTATGAGGCGACATCCCAGAACGCAGTTGAGCCACCGTTACCAATGACAATTTCATATCCTTCTGGGTTATGGAATAGGTCCAGCAAACCTTCTTGCACACGCTTAACCAAGTTCTTCACTGGCGCTTGGCGGTGAGAGGTTCCCATAAGTTGCGCACCGGCATTTGCAAAAGCAGCTAGCTGAGCAGGTCTGATCTTGGAAGGTCCGCAGCCGAAACGGCCATCTTGGGGAAGCAAATCGTTGGGAATAATTATCGGTGCCATTACGCAAGTTTAGTAGTTGAGAGCCGAAGAAGATTTAGGCTTATCAGGTGACCGATTTGATTGATACCACCGAGATGTATCTTCGAACCATTTTGGAACTCGAAGAAGAAGGCCATGTGCCTCTACGCGCTCGTATCTCAGAACGTCTAGATCACTCAGGCCCCACAGTTTCTGAAACTGTGGCTCGCATGGAAAAGAACGGTTTGGTCGTTGTGAGTGGAGATCGCCACCTCGAACTAACAACTGAGGGTCGACACCTAGCCATTGAGGTTATGCGTAAACATCGATTGGCCGAACTGCTCTTGGCCAACATCATCGGTTTGGACTGGCACCTGGTTCACGAGGAAGCTTGCCGCTGGGAGCATGTGATGAGCGAGCAGGTTGAACTCAAGATATTGAAACTAGTGAAAGATGTTGAGATTTCACCTTTTGGCAACCCAATTCCTGGCCTAGAGCATTTAGGTAGAGGTGAATCAACTGCCTTGGGCGAACAGGTTACACCTCTTATAGAGCTCTTGGATGTCGAAGTCATCGTAAAGCGCATCGCTGAACCACTTCAGGTCTACCCTGATGCGCTGGCTCACCTCAAAGCCGCTCAGGTAGTGCCAGGAGCTAGAATCAAGGCCACGCAGGCCACAGATCGGGTTCTTGTGAGCACTGTAGATGGGCTGAACTCAGTTAGCCTCACCGCCTTTGACGTGGCTCATATATTCGTTATTCCTGCGTAAACACTGGGTTTCAGGGGCTTTGGGCCTGCGGATAATCTTTTAGGCTCGAATTTCAGGGTAAACTCGAAGAACCTTGGATAACCAACCTGGCCAAGGTGCGAAAAGAGACCAAATCCGGTCTCAGCTTTTTAGTTATTCGCATAAGACTTGGGTTTCACCAAAGAATTAGTTAGGAGGATATGTTTTGACTCAAAAGCCAACTGGCCGTCGCCGCGCTGATGTTGAAATTAATGTCCTCGAATCCTTTGAGCTGCGCAGTCGCAGATCCATTAGGGAAAGCGAAAGAAAGCGTAAAACTCGAGCTGCCCTAAAAGCTGAAAAAAGAGCTGCCAAACTAGACCGTAAATTCTTCGCCGCTAACCCTCCAGCCGTTGCAGATCAATCCGGCGCTATTGTTCGACCAATAGCCAAACTGCCTTTCCGTAAACGAGCTGAAGTCAAATCAGCACTAGTTATGAGTGTTATCGCTGGAGTTACCGCAACAGCGACCTTGCCTGCCTATGCTTACAGCCCAGCTGTTACAGCACTTTCAGGTTTGGCCTCTAACTCCTCAGGTGCAGCTGGTGAAGCACAGAGCCTAGCCATCGCTCGTGAAACCACCATCAACTATGAGCGTGGAACCTATGGAGTTATGTCTGCAAGTGATCTTCAGCGCATGAAAGATAGAAGTAACTACCTCGGCTATACCGGTCTGACCGCTGTGGACCTTGCTGCTAATCCAAAGTATTCAGAACTAAACCCTGATGACATCATGAAGGTCTCTGCCAAGTACGTAGGTGTGCCATACATTCTCGGTGGTGAACTGCCAACTGGTTTGGACTGTTCAGGCTATGTTCGTCTGGTATTTGCTGAGTTTGGTGTGCTACTGCCACACTCTGTAAATGCTCAAGCAGCACACCCTAGAATCAAGCGAATCAATAAAGCTGATGCCAGACCAGGGGACCTTGTCATCATGAGTAACCACAGCCACGATGGAATCTACGCTGGTTCAGGCATGTTCTATCACGCTCCAAGACCAGGGGACCGAGTCAAACTCGCTCCAATTTTCACCCCGAATGTTTATTACGCACGCGTAATTGAGTAAAAAAAACATCACCAATTCTTAACCTTTGGTTATGGTGTGTTTCATGGCCATATTGGCCTAAAAGTCGTAACCTTTTCCCAAGTCAACTTTTGACTTTGAAAGGAGAAACTAATGGATGCCTTCCCTGTGCCTGCCAAGCATGAGTTTGAACATCTTCACATAGTTTGTCCTTGTCAAAGTTTCTCTGCCTAGACGCGTTACCGATTACGGTGGCGCGTTTTTTCTTTGAGCGGAAGTTGCCTAGATACGAAAACCTGCAATCCGTGCAGGTGATTTCGAAAGGAAGCAAGATGAGAACACTAGTTTTGAATGCGGGTTATGAGCCACTGGGTGTGGTCTCATTCAAGCGTGCAATTATTTTGGTGCTGAATAAGAAGGCGACAGTCTTAGAAGGTTCAGCTGAAGTCAAAGTGCACAGCGCAACAGATGAATACGAGTTGCCATCGGTGATCCTGTTGAGTAGATACGTCAGGGTGCCAGGCTCTAGAAACATTCCTCTTTCGAGAAGGGGAGTACTTAGAAGGGATGCTCATCGCTGTGCTTATTGCAAGAGAACTGCGAACACTGTTGATCACGTTCAACCTAAATCTAAAGGTGGCACTGACACCTGGGAGAACCTAGTTGCTGCTTGTCTTCGTTGTAACAATCAAAAAGGGGATAAGACCCTAAAGGAAATTGGTTGGGAGTTATCTTTCACACCAAAGATGCCTACCGGTGGTGCATGGCTAATTCGAGGAGCAGAAAAACTCGAACCTGAATGGGATGAGTATCTAGCGCTACCTCAAGCTGCCTAAGCGGTGCCCCCGAGAAGAATCGAACTTCCGCACATGGTTTAGGAAACCAATGCTCTATCCACTGAGCTACGAGGGCAAATCGTCACTACAAGAGTCAAACTTACCCGAATCCAGCCCAGCCTACGATGTTCGTCAAAGCGTAAAAGTTAGGCTAGGTCTCTAATGAGTGAACAAGAGCAAACCCAACAGCAATACAATCAATGGCTTCAAGAAATCCGAGGCATTGGTGGGGCTAACCCTTTAACGAATCTCGACCTCGATGTTCTAGGCCTAGTCAATCTTGAAAAATCTCACCCAGTGGGCTTATCCCTTTTTACTAAGAGCCACAGAGGGCTGCTAGCCAACCTGGTCAGAGATCCAATTGCTTACTCAAAAGCCCTTGCTGAAGCTAGGCACATCAAAATCAAGAGCGAACGACTCACTTCTAACTTTGGGTTAGAAACCATCTATCTGTTATCTGGGGCAATTGACTTTAGAACAGTCAATCTAGACCTACGCATTCCAGCCATGATGTGGCCAGCAGAGCTTATCCGTAAGGGATCAGATTATGAACTAGTGCTCAAAGGCGAACCTTTCGTGAACTCTGAGCTTGTGATAACTCTGCGCAAGCACTTCCAGATTGATCTCGATGTGCAAAAGCTCAACCGAATCTATAGAGAAGCAACAGATTTAGTTCCTATTACCTTGCTTAGCTTCTTGGCAGATGTGACCAAAGACATCCCTGAGCTTGAGATCCAAAGAACACTGGCTCTAACCAATGCAGTGACCGCGCCAACTTTGATGCTCAATGAGCTGCCAAGTTCACCCAACTCTTTTGTCTCAAAGATTGCTTTTGGCGACCCAATTTCTCAAGGTGATGAAATTTTGCCAACTGTCCTGCTGGCAGCTGATGCTGATTCAAATCAAACCCAGATCGTAAAGCGTTCAGTTGCTGGAGAGTCTTTTGCTGTTGAAGCGCTACCTGGTACCGGTTATACCCAAACTGTAGCCAACATCCTTGCTGCACTCTCTGCCGAAGGCAAAAGAGCATTGGTAATTGCTCCAAGGAGACAAACCATAAACGAACTATCCAGTCGACTTACTCAATCTGGTCTAAGTGGATTGATGGTCAGGTCCTATTCGGCTTGGCTAGATATTGTTAGTGCAATTTCTCGCTACGAAAAAGCAACCCCTGCCAATCTTCAAGAGGCGGTTATCGATAGAAACAGTGCAGCCCAGAAGCTATCCGAATATCAAGATTCTCTTACCATCAGCCATCCAGTGCTTGGGATAAGCATCTCTGATGCTTTAGCGAAGTTAGCTGAACTCAGTTCGTTACATAAGCCACCTAAAACCAATGCTCGTATATCTGGATCAGCTCTATTTGAAACTAGGAACAGAAGCGCAGCTATTGCTTTATTGCATGAAGCTGTTGAACTGGGAGAGTTTGAACTTTCGATTCAATCAAGTCCTTGGGCTAACTCTCGTTTTGATGATCCGACCGAAGTACCTAGGGTGCTATCTCTAGCTAGCCGGATGGCAGATGATGTTTTGCCTTCTTTCGGGCAGCGCTTAGATGAAATCTCAAAGCAGGTCTATTTCCCGGCTGCTTTGAATGTGGCCCAGTGGGGAGAGTATCTTCGCTTACTAATTAGTATTCGCGGCACACTAGATAGATTCCGCCCTGATGTATTTGATAGACCTCTGACTGACCTCATCACCGCTACCAGCCCTCGCCGTGAGAAAAATGGCATGTCTGGTAAAACCAGAAGAGCTCTCAGTAAGCACGCTAAAGAGTATGTGCGAGTTGGAGTATCAGTTACTGACCTGCACGTTGCCCTATTGCAAATCGAGGAGCAAGCTCAGCAGTGGAAAGAACTCTGCAGTGAACCTATCCTGCCTAATGTGCCTCAGGGGTTAGATGATGCTCAGGTTATTTATCAATCACTGGTAGCCGATCTAATCAAGCTTGATTCTCATCTAGATCAGGACTCATCTCGACTGAACCTCATTGAATTGCCAATCAGTGAACTAAGTGCCAAGCTCCGTGCTCTTGCGACTCAGACCGGCCCGTTGGATAACCTGGTTGCTAAAAATGATTTACGTAAGAGAGTTCAAGAAGCGGGGCTTTCTTCACTGGTGAAATCTTTGGCAGCCAATGGAGCACTTAACGAATCTCTGATTGCAGAATTCGATCAATGCTGGTGGCTTTCAGCTCTTGAGTATCTATTGGTGGGCGATAACGCATTCACCTCTTATACCCCTGAACTATTAGCTCAACTAGAGTCAACGTTTGTCACAGCCGATCAGCGATTGCTTCTCGAGTCACGCAGAGAGATATCTTTCAGAACCGCTAGGAGATGGAACCAAGCAGTTCAAGACTTACCTAATGAAGCGCAAGCTATCAAGGCACTGCTCAAGGAAAGAGTTTCATCTCTACCAACACTTACCAAGAATGCAAGAAAGCTCTGGCCTAACCTAGTTGCCCACGTTGCAACAAGCCCCTATGAACTACCTGTTGAGTTACTGCAGGAGAAGGCATTTGATGTTGTGATCATCATGGATGGCGCTGGCACAACTATTGCCGAGAACCTTTCAGGTCTAATGCGTGCGCGACAGGTCATAGTTTTTGGTGACCCAATGATTGCTGAACCTAATGGCTTTGAGGTTGAGTGGCAGCTATCACTCAAGGCTAGAGCCCCAGAATCTCCTAGTGCCTTTGATGTGATCAGTGCTATCTTCGGCCGAGAAGTGCTCAAGCGCTCATACCGCCTAAAGGGTCAGCTCTTTAGCCAACTCATCAACAAAGAGTTCTATCAAGGCAGGTTAGAGGTAGAACCAACAGCCAATGAGTTTGATGGCAAGTCCGCACTTGAACTTGTGATTGTAAATGGCGAGAACAGGACCATAGGCAATAAGAGTGCTAGCACTGAATCACCTTTGGCTGAAGTCGAGAAAGTCATTGAGCTGGTGCTGGATCACGTTAGGCACTCACCAGAGCAGTCTCTTCTGGTTGTAAGTGCAAGCGCTATCCATGTGGAGAACCTGCACATCGCACTTCAAGATGCCATCGAAGAGCACCCAGATCTAATGGAGTTCTTTGAAAAGCATGGCCGAGAGAAATTTGAGATAGCCACGCTTGCAGATCTCAACCACAGACTGGCTGACCGAATCATCTTCACCATAGGCTTTGGCCGAACCTCTCAAGGCAAACTCCTATCCCACTTCGGTTTGCTGAATGAACCTGAGGCTAGAAGATGGCTTGCCAACATGCTGGTTAGCGCTAGATATGAACTGACCATCGTCAGCTGCTTTAGTGCCTATGACTTACCTGAACTAGGTCCAGAAGGTGCTACCGCTTATCTTTCAACTCTGCTTAGACCTATTTATAACGACTCTGTTGAAACAGACACCTTTGATTCAGACCCGATGCTCGCTGATCTTTCCAGAAGACTAAAGCGCTTCGGCATCAGAGTTGTCGAAGGCTTTGGTGAGCGCATTCCACTGATTGCATCCTTTGGTAACCAATCGCTAATAGTTGAACCTGATTGGGCTAACTCAGACCTAACTCTCACAGAGCGAATCAGATTGCGTCCTGCATTGCTGAAATCTTTAGGTTGGGGCTATCAGCGGGTTTATTCATTCGAAGTTTTCAGTGACCCTCAGGCAGTTGCAGAAAGAATTGCTATTCGCCTTGGTGTTGAGATAACCCCAACAATGTTGAATACCCAAGCTGTGCCAAGAGTGCACGAAGACACAGATGCTGCCTGGGGAGATTCAAATACTTCTAATGATGACCGACTAAGACAAGACAAGCCGCCGCACTGGGGCTAACTAGTTATCTTTTTTAGGTGGGGCAGGGTTTGCACTATCGGTTTTATAGAAACCTGTTCCTTTGAAGGTAATGCCCACTTGACCAAAAACCTTTTGCACTTTGCCCTTGCACTCTGGGCAACTAGCAATGGCATCATCGGTAATCGACTGTTGAACATCGAACACGTGAGCACATTTGGTGCACTTGTATGAATAGGTGGGCATCTGACTAGTTTATTTTGAGAATCTGCTCTTGGGTTACCACACCGTCAACTCTTTTATCATGGTCTTCAGTTGGCACATGATCTAATACTTCATTGTCAAACACCACAGCGTAAACAACCACACCACCTAGTAAAGCTAGCTCTTTATCAAAGTAACCTTTACCTCTACCCAGACGATTACCTAAGCGATCAACAGCTAAGGCAGGAATAAAGAGTAAGTCACCAGCTCTTAGAGTTGCCTCGCTGCCATCATGAAAGTCATGCCAAGCCAATGCGCCTGACTCCAAGGTTTCTGGAACTAAGACTTGAATACCTTGCTGAACTACTTTCTGAATGAAATCAGTAGTGCTTGGTTCAGACGGGTATGAAAGATATGTGGCAACACGGTTAGGTTCATGCAGCTGAACCACTTTGAGTAGATTGCTAGTCAATACCTCATTAGAATGGTTCGACTCTTTACGATGGTTGAGAATATGCTTGCGAATAGTTGCTTTAGCAAGCGAGATATCGTTCATGCCACTAATCTTGCCACCATGAGTAACTCTTTTGCTCTCACCCAAGGTGAGGTAACCCTTCGGGTGATTAAACCCCGAGATTCTAGAACTTTAGAACGATTGGTTTTATCAAACCGCGCCTGGCTAAAGCCTTGGGAGGCAACTAATCCGCATGGACCAACATCATTTGATTTCAAAGGTCAAATCCGAGGATTACTTAGACAACTAGAAAACGACGAGGGAATACCGTTTCTCATTATGTATAAAGGTGAAGTTGTCGGACAGCTAAACGTTGCCAACATTCTGCACGGATCAGTTTCCTCATGCGTTGTTGGGTACTGGATCATTCCAGAAGTTGCAGGTAACGGCATAACACCAACTGCAGTAGCGCTTGCTATGGACTACATGTATAAAGTTGTCGGTCTGCACAGAGTTGAAATAGATATCAGGCCCGAAAACGAAGCAAGCATTCGAGTAGTTGAAAAACTTGGCCTTAGATATGAAGGACTTAAGAAGAACTACATCCATATCAACAACGCATGGCGTGATCACCATGTCTTTGCTCTGACTTCCGACGAAGCTCCAGATGGAGTGTTGAATCGTTGGCTTAGACGCGAAGTCCCAAAAATCAAATACGAATTCAAAAAATAACAAAAATAGGCGTTTTAGACACGCCGAGAGCAAATATTTTGTTTATCAAAGAAATATCACGGCTGTAAATAGTCTTGAGTAATGGAAATCACTGGGTCAGGCGGAATACTTCTTTTAGTAATCGCTGTACTGTGGTTAGGTTTCATGACTCCCTCCGGAAAAAGTGGACTTGGGGATGCAACAAAGAAAAGAAAAAGAGTTGAGCGCATTTCTAAGCCAACACAGGCAGCAAAACCACAAAAAATTCAGGTTCGTACCCAGCAAAACCCTTGGTTTCAAGCCGAAGTAGAGGCTATTGAACCTTTAGCAGCCAATCAACCACAGCTAGCTCCCAAAGTAGAGGTAAATCGTTTACCAGATCCGCTTTCAGCGAGACTTGGAAAAATTGAGAACGTGCAGTGGGCAGAGGTTCGTGAAATTTCTCAGGCACGTGAAGAAAAAGAAAACGTGAGCTCAAAATCATTAGACGAAATTCTTGAAAGACGTCGTTCAAATGGCTAAAAATATTTGCAAAACTC
>Ga0304730_1002920_pt1 | contig 11837 bp, 18 predicted proteins | sample M_130628_MF_Meta_FD_190474 | JGI IMG/M metagenome (GOLD analysis project Ga0304730, IMG submission 190474) | Freshwater microbial communities from Lake Montjoie, Canada to study carbon cycling - M_130628_MF_MetaG (v2) (version 2) | ecosystem: Environmental > Aquatic > Freshwater > Lake | place...
CAACCAAATACATATGGATCGTTGCCGCCGCATCGACTTGGCCTGGGGACCGGACAGCCCACCCGAATGGAATTTGAACGTCGGCGATGAACGCATCTGGCAGGACCCCGCCCAACGAGCCCTCGGACGCATCGAACGACTCATCGCAGGACTACACGATTTAGGAGTGTGGTGAAAACCAAACAGGCCCTCCCAGCCGACTTCCAACCATTTCCGCACAGCTTCCCCACCCGCGAGAACTGCGACCCCACCAATCCGTACCAAGCCTTCCTGTGGATGTTGGTGGCTATGCCCTACATGAAGGGCGCCCAACTGGTGTTGCCGGTCGACTATCTGCAATTCGTGTCGAAGCGGCTGTGGGATTGCGGCGCCCGCCCGGCCGCCGACCCAAAAATTAAATATCGGAAGCCCGCGGCGACGGATGCGAACTGGTTGACGTCTCCGGGTACGTGGATGAATGTGAACGAGCCTGAGCCGGAAGCGGCCCGCCCGGTAAAGGTGGCGGTCGATGCGTTGCAGACCCAGCAGCAAGCCGAAGTGATGAAAGAGTTGTGGGGCCGGCTGTCGGACAAGCAACGGTTGGCGTTGATGGCTGAATCGCACCCAGAAATGTTCGGTCAGTGACTCAACCCAACGAGTACACGCCACCGGAAGGGCTCAACAACTCAGGCTTGGCGGCGTTTGCCGTGAAAACGCAGTTTGATTGGGCCACGCAGCAGCGCAACAGTTTGTTGGCCCGGTTCGCTTCCGCCCAGCTCGGCTTCTTCGGACTGTTTGATGCGGTGGCCGTGGCACAAAAGTCAGCGAACTTCGCCAACATCACCAACACCATTACTAAAGCGACCACGTTGGCGGCGGCGGTCACTAGCGGTGTGGCGGTCACCGACGCTTTCAACGGCAGCTCGGCCAACAATTTGGGTGGCTCCTGGACTAGGACCTCGACGGGGTCGGGGTCAGGGTTTTGGGGTCCGAACGGTACTGGGTCTGCGGTGTGGAAACGATCTGGCACTTTGACCCGGCAACATTACGACCGGCACTCCACACCCTTGTTTACTGACTTTCAGGCCGTGATGACGGTGGTTTCTGCCTATCCGCAATCCGACAGCCGCAACCCCGCCTACACCTACCTGGTGGGCCGCGCAAACAGCAATCAGTTGTCGACAGCCACGTTCGTGTATGTGCGGATCGGCCGCAACTCGTTGGCGTTGGGCAAATGTGTGGCCGGCACTTTCGCCACACCGTGGGTGGTACAGAACACCACCAACGTTACAGGGGATCAGATTTCGTTTCTGCTCGGAACGAACTCGTCTCAACGCAACTTCATTGTTGTGCAAAACGGCTTCGCGGTCATCAACCACACCGACATCACCAGCAGCGACTACGGAGCAAGTTACCGATACGTCGGGATTGTGAATTCGTGCAACGTCGACAACGGCGTCGCACCTCGTAAGGCGCAGGTTGTTCCGGCATCGCTGGACTTGTTCGCTGCCGCTGACCGCCAATCCTCCACCACCTAAAGGAATGAACACATGATTGAGCTGGTGCGTAAACCGACACCGTTAACGGCTTTCGAGTTGGTTGACCAGGCCGCCATGTTGGAGGCTTTGACATTCCTGGCCGGTCTGGGCTGGCGTGGTGCGTTGTCGCAGGGCGATGACGGCTGGTCGTTGGAAATGAACATTGATGATCCGGTGCAGCAGGTGGTGGCTGTGGTGGGGGATTGGCTGGTTGTTGATGGTGGGGTGCGGTTGCTGTCGGGTGCTGAGGTTTCGGCTAGCTATGAAGAGGTGAACTGATGCCGTTGAAGAACAATTGGCAGAACGGGGACACGTTCACGCCGGCTGCCGCCAACGACATGGCCAACGTGGTCAATGCATACGGCCCCCTAATCTCCGTGAAGCAGTTTGGCGCTACTGGCGATGGGACTACTGATGACGCTGCCGCGATACGGCAGGCCGCACTAGATAACCCGACCAGGGCGCTGTACTTCCCGCCCGGTAACTACAAATGCATGACAGGTTTAACTTTCCCCACCGGCAACTCGCTGATCTTGGCGCCCGACGCCCGTATCTTTGCGGGCGCGGCAATGTCGATACTGATCGACCACACCCCAAACGACCTCTCCGCTGACGGCACGCCTGAGTACTTCGAGCTTGTCAGGGACAGAACCATTCAAGGCGGCACCCTCGACGGCAACTATCTGGCCAACACCATCCTCAAAGTCAGTCGCCAGACCGGCAACAGGATCACCGGAATCACATTCTTGAATCCTGTTCAGAGGGGTTTATGGACGGCGCGGCCCGGTGCCGAACATATCGTCACCGGATGCACGTTCCGCAACCTCACCGACGCCAACAAATCGGCCACGAACACCGCGATCTATAACAACTCTCTGGCAACGCACTACATGGACATCGTTATCACCGATTTTAATCGTGGTGTGTTCGATGATGACTCCGCGATGTTTGCACGCTGCCACGTCTGGAACGGCAACCAAACGTCGCGTCTCGCCCAGGGAACAGTCTGCTACGAAACGAACGGCAATAGCCACTTTGTTCAGTGTTATGCCGACACATTACAGACCGGCTGGAAAATTAACGACCCCTTTTCCGCTACCAGGATTACCTTCGCCACATTCTTCATCTCCGACTACTACTACACTGAAGCACTTGCCACCACCTACCCGCCGACCGTTATGAACGTCGTCTCAGGTGCCCGGGTTTACCTCAGTAACAGTCTGATTTTCGGCCACCCTACAGTCGACACTCCGCTCGTCACCGGATACATCGGCAAGCTAACGGCGTTTGCTAATTTTATTGACGGGAACATCCTTAGCTCGCAACGCTCCGAATACCAAAATGGAACCCAGCAAGGCAAAACCACCTTCACACCGACCATTGTGGGATCAACTGTTGCGGGAACGCACACCTATGAAACGCGCACTGGCGTGATGACCGTGTCGGGCAGGATCGTGAACTACTACATCGCCTTGACGGCGACACTGGACAACACCCTAAGCGGTGATTTGCAAATATCGGGAATCCCCGCGATTGTCAGCCCTTATGAATCAGAGGCCGGAGTCGGCCCTATCGGATACCACTCTGGCGTCGGAGATATGCGAATGGTTTCCCATGCTGGCGGCACCGCGAACTTCCGACTCTGGGGCGTCAATTCCAGCACCGGCAGCAGCGTTGCTACGTCGGCAACGGCACTCCGGGGATCGACGGTAAGTATCTACCTGAGCCTTACCAGTCATATTGACCAATTCATTGACCTCGGAACCGTCGACATCGGATCATAATGAGACTAGCCATCATGGTTGCCGTCATTACTTTACTGCTCACCGGCTGCGCTCCGGTCGACATGGATCAGATCATGGGCCGCACCGACGGCACTCCGACGACCACCACGCAAAGCATCGACTGTGACCTGATCTTCCCGGCCCCGGCCCAGGACACCCTCGCGCCGTGAAGTGGGTGCTGGGCGGCTGCGCGGTGATCGCGGTGGCCACCTACAGCTTTGTGTACGCCGCGGTCAAATCCCTTCTTGATGAGGAATGGCAACCCGACTGGGATCAACAGTGACCGACCGATTATCAAAACTTAGGAGCATCACATGCCGTGGTCACCGAAAAGCCCAGTAGACGTAGCCGACTACTTCATTGACTGGTCAAACTTCCTGGCCGAAGCCGAAACCATCGCTTCTGTGGTGTTCACGGCAACCTCAGGGCTGACGGTCGGAACCACAGATTTCAGCGGCAAAGTTGCCCGCGCCCGACTATCTGGTGGCACTGCCGGCAGCAGCTATGCGGTCACTTGTGTGATCACGACAAGTTCGTCGGAAACTTTTTCGGTAACAAAAAATCTGATCGTCCAAAACCGGGTTGAGCTGTGATCGCTAGCCCTTTAACAGGAGGAAAGAAGTAATGGCAGCACCTGGAGCATGGACCCTCGTCAACGGCGCCCGCGCGGACATCCTGTCCGGCACGTTCAGCGTCGGCAGCGGCTACAAGGTCGCACTCGTGACCTCGACATCGAACATTGCGGCGTCGTCGACCACTTGGGCCGCCGTCACCAACGAGGTCGCCTCGGGCAACGGCTACACGACCGGCGGCGTTGCCGTCACGCTCAGCCAGACCGGCACAACATCGGTCAACGTGTACTTCTCAAGCAACCCGTCGTGGACCGCCAGCGGTGGCAGCATCACGGCACGCTGGGCCGTGCTGTACAAGACCGGCTCGAACGTCGTCGCCTTCTCGCTGCTCGATAGCGCGCCGGCCGACGTCGTCGTGGCCTCTGGCAACACACTGCAGATCAAGAGCGACAACACCGCGAGCAACCCGGTCCTCACCGTCGCCTAAATCCTGCTCGACAAGTCCAGGTTTACGCCGATGATGGGAGTGGGTGACTGATGGCCGTCGCATACGATGCAAAAGGCCCAGGCCAATCCAACACCGCCGCAGTGCAAAACCTTTCCTTCAACCACACGCCTGCCACGTCGGGCGTGGACGTTTTCCTCTTCATCCTTGTAGATCGTCAGGTAACCCCGTCAAGCGTCAACTATGGCGGGTTGGCGATGACCCTGGTTGGAAGCCGTAACTGCAACAACAACTCCGCTAAAGGCACTCTGTTCGTCTACCAGAGAACAGGCGTGACATCAACGTCTGCAACGGCAGTAACCGCCACCATCGCATCGTCATGGTGGGCGGCAAACACGGTTTCCTATACCGGAGTCACCAGCGTCGGCACTTTGCAGGTTGCTTCTGGATCATCAACATCACTGTCGTCGGGTTCTATTACTGCATCCACCGATCAGATGATCGTGTGCGGCCTTGGCGCAGGCGATATTCAAGGGTTCTCGAACGGCAACACCAAGGCATCTATTAGTTCGGCAACCGGTGGAACAAACCGGTCCCTCATCACAAACACTCCTTCTGCAAACTGTGCCTGTTTAGCGATCAGCGACTCAACTTCGACGGCAACATTCGGTGCAACGATCAGCGTCAGTAACGCATGGGCAACCGGTAGCCTCCTGCTTGGCGCTACCACAACGCTCACCCCTGCCGCCGCCACAGTTACCGTTACCGGCACCGCACCCTCACTGGTCACCACAACTGTTCTCACCCCGGCCGCCGCCAGTGCTACCGTCACCGGCACCGCGCCCAAGCTCGACCTGATCGTCACCCCGCCAGGCGGCAGCCTGACCGGTGCCCTGATCACCGTCACCGGTTCTGCGCCGACGCTCACCATGTCACTGGTGACGACCGGCGACACCATCACGATTACGGGCGGCACCCCGTCCACCGCCGGCACGGCGATCCTCACCCCAGCCTCAGCGACCGTCACCGTCAGCGGAACCGCACCGACGCTCCTGGTCTTGATGGTGCCCGGATCGGAAACCCTGCCCGTTACTAGTGGCACCCCGGTCCTCATCACAACAACAGTCCTGAGCCCTGCCGCCGCACCCATATCAGTGACCGGCGGCACACCCGTAGTTATTCTGCCCATAGCACTGCAACCTTCTGCGGCGTCGATCACCGTCACAGGCTTAAACCCGACGATCACCGTTAGTATCGTCGTTGCCCCGGCGCCCGACGAAGACCACATCCTGTTGGTGCGGCGCGAAAAACGCACCCTGTTGCTGGAAGGCAGCCGAACACATTTAATGGGCCGATTCAAACAAGTCGTTGACGCATGACCTACGGCCTGCCCACCAAAACCAACATTGCGTATGGGCAACCAGGCTTCCCTGAGTGGGTGTACGAGCTGGCGCAAGCATTCGGGCTGCAAGCCAGCACCTATCCGGGCCACCAGGAATCCGAGCGCGCCGAGGTCGGCTTCGCGCCTAATCCGCGCCGGCAGAACCGCGGCATCGACTGGACAGGTCCGGTGAACTGTATGCAAGCCTTCGCCGACTACTTGCTTCACCATCGCACCCATCTCGAGCAAGTCATCTTCGAGAACCCCGACACCGGCAGCCGTGTCGGAGTAGCGGGCGGCGACGACGTGAGCAGGACCGCCTACTACGCCGACGACTACAGCGGCCACCGCGATCACGTCCACACCCGCCAGTCGGAACCGATACCGCTACCAGCCAAGGAGAAGACCGTGGGATGGACCGGCGACCCCGTCTGGCTTGAGGACGTGCTGCGGCCGGTACTCGGCGGCAAGCTCAAGGCGCTGCCTGATTGGCAGTCCTACGGCCACGGCGACTACGGGCCAATCTGGGGCGTAATGGTGCACCACACCGGCAACGCCCGCGCCGACGCCATGAGTATCCGCAACGGCCGCCCCGATCTTGAAGGCCCGCTCTCCAATCTGCACATCGGCCAGGACGGCACCGTCACGATCGTCGCCGCGGGCGTCTGCTGGCACGCCGGCGCGGGCTCCTATCCCGGCATCCCGACCGACGGCGGCAATCAGGTACTCATCGGCATTGAGTGCGCCTGGCCGCGCGACACCTCGATCACTGCGGCAACCCAGACCCGCGAGCGTTGGCCCGACGCCGAGATCATCTCGATGCGCGACACCGTCGCACAGATCCTCACCAAGCTCGGCGTCGGCAGCGATCGCGTGATCGCACACAAGGAATACGCCGGCGCCCGCCAAGGCAAATGGGATCCGGGCAATCTTGATATGGACTGGTTCAGGCGCGAGGTCGCCAAGGCGCAGCGCGGCGACTTCAAGAAGGCTGAGCCGAAGGTGGCCGTGCCGCAATATCCGCGCGATTGGACCGACCGCCAACTCCTCGAGGCGATCTGGTACGACCTACAGAAAGTCAAAAGCAAATGAAGATCGCGGGCGCGTGGGTCGGCTGGGGACTCGGCGATTCCTCCGACGAGATCCGAAAGTACAAGGCGTTTATGCGCGCCAAGTTCTCCTACGCCAAAACACTCGCCGACACCCCGGCATTCGATGACGCGACATTCGCGGCCGTCTACGCGATGCAGACCGCCTACACCGCGCAGGGAAAGCTCAAGAAGCCCAACGGCATCATTGACTACGCCACCAAGCTTGCCAGTGGCTATCTCGTGAAGCCGCCGGTCGCCGACAACCGCCCGGTCCTGTTCACTGTTTGCGGCACGGGCGTTCCGTGGTGGGTCGGCCCGGACGCCGACACGGCGCGCGCGGTCGAGTGGCGATACAAGTGGCAGCCGATCGGCTACCCGGCCGCCGTCGTACCGATGAACCCGTCAGTCCAGGACGGCCGCGCCGAGCTGCGCCGCCAGTTCGAGCTGCACCGCGACCGGATCGTCAAGTACGGCGCCGCCATGATCGGCTACAGCCAAGGCGCGATCGTGACATCGGAGACCTGGATGCAAGACATCGCGCCCGACAATGGCCGACTGCACTGGGCGCGAGGGAGCATCCTAAAAGCCGTCACCTTCGGCAACCCGATGCGCGAGCAGGGCCACGTCTGGGCCGATCCGGGTGGCGCTCCCGCACCGATGTCGTCGCACGGTATCGCCGACCAGTTGCTCACCGATACCCCGTCCTGGTGGCGCGACTACGCGCATAAGGGCGATCTCTACACCGACGTCGAGGGCCAGAGCGGCGAGAATAAATGCGCCATCTACAAGATCATCATGGGCGCCCGGATGCTCCAAGGACCGGACAACCTACTCGCCCAAGTGCTTGAGCTGAGCACCGGATCCCCGGCCGAGCTAATCGGCATGTTCAAGGCCATCCTCGATGCCGGGATGTTCTTCGGCAAGCAAACCGGCCCGCACATCAATTACGACCCTCGCCCCGCCATCGACTACCTGGCCGCATAGGAGACCGACATGCTCACTAAGACTTTCTGGTTCGGCGAGGGCGGCGTCCTGGTCCGCGCCGTCCGCACTTGGGCGCAGACCGCTGTCGCCGCGATCGGTGTCGGAACCACCAACTTATTCTCGGCGGACATCAAGAACGTGCTGGCGCTGGCCAGCTCGGCCGCGATCCTGTCAATCCTGATGAGCCTGGACCGCACTACCGCCGGCACAAACGTGACAGTCGTTGAAGCCCCTGTGCAAAAGTTGCAGGCCGGATATGAGGGTGACGTTCGGTGAATTCCATCCCGAACCCAGACAACTGGATGGACGTGTTTACCATCCTGGCGGCCACGGCAATGGTTGCAATCCCCAGTTGGTTTGCCCACCGAAACCACAAAGATTTGAAGGAAGTCGTTTATCAAACAAAAAATCAGCATGACACTAACCTTCGTGACGACGTGGACCGCGCCATCAACGCGATAGAAAAACTTGGCCAAGACTTCCGTGGCATGAGGCAAGACCTTGCAGCAGAGGAAAACCGCCGCCGCTCAGAGGTGGCGGAACTGGAACGACGAATCACACAAGTGAGTCGCCGCCACCAATAAGGAGAGAGTGTGTCTCTATCCGAAAATTTGTCCAACTTGGTCGCATCTCGCGGGAACTGGGGTTGCGTCACCTGTTTATGGCTTGAAGGATTGTCGAAAGAGGACCGCAGCGCCTTCGATGATTGGGTGACCAAAAAGCTGAGCTTAGTTCAGTTGTGGGATGCGTGTGCCTTAGAAAATCCGCCGCTAAAAGTCAGCATCAGCGGTTTACGAAACCACATCCGGCATCACCAGACGCTATGACGTTAACAAGCCGGTTGACGGTGATGCGTGAAGGTGTCCGCAACAAAATCCTGATTTTGGATGTGGAACGCCTACCCGGTATCACGACCCAGTATTGGTGGGACCGCGGCGACCTGAAGAACCGCTACATCCACTACGAAACGACCGACCGCCATCCCCGCACCACAATTGTGTGCGCGAAATGGTACGACCAGGCCGACGTCATCGAACTGGCCGAATGGGACAAGGGTGGGCGCAAAAAGTTCCTCAAAAACGTTCACCAGTTGATGTCCCAGGCCGACATCATCGTTGGCCATAACCTCGACGCAGCCGACGTACCGTGGCTTGCCGGTGATCTGTTCATCGAGGGCGGCCTACCCCCACTGCCACCATTCAAAACCGTCGACACCCTCAAGGTCCTGCGCAAGCAGTTCAAGTCCGGGGCACCCTTCAAGTCATTGGATGCGTTCTGCCAAATAGCCGGCATCGACGCCAAAACCGACCGCTACGACCGCAACGCAATGGAACGGGCGGTCAACAAATCCGTTGACGACCAACAACGCCTCACCGCCTACTGCACCGGAGACGTCCTCGCCACCCAAGGTTTGTACGACTATTTACGGCCGTTCATCACCAACCATCCCGCCCTGTTCGTTGACGGCAAAGACTCCATGACCGTGTGTCACCGCTGCGGAAACGACACCGAACCCATCCCGCGCCGCTACGTCGCCAACGTCCTCACCTATTCGATGCGTCGATGCACCGTCTGTTCGGGCTATTCACGCATCTCTGTTGAACCCGAACGCCTCAGCATCGTTAGATCAGTGTGAGGGGACACCATGAAGCACGCCGACTACGCCTGGGCCGCCCTGGTGGCCGGAATCGTCGCTTACGAAGCAGCGTGCCCACCCGGGCAACTGTTGAGTGAAGCCGTCGACCGGTACCGAATCCGGCACCCATTCATTACCAACGGTGCCATCGCCTACATAGCGTTACATCTGCTTCGGCAGTGGCCTCGCCGCATAGATCCCCTGCACCGGCTTGCAGTCAGGCTCAACAAATGACCAATCCCGTTGACCGGCTCCGAACAGCCATCCAACGCCTACTCAACGACGAGGGCGACAACTGGGTTCTTGGCCAATTCGTTTTAGCCCTTGGACTTGAAAAGATGAACTCAGAAGGTCAAGTGGAATCGACCGCCTGGGTGTGGGCGCCGGCCGACCAACCAGACTGGATTACCGACGGCCTACTTCGCACAGCCACCGAGCTACGCGAAGACGCTGACGTTGACACCGACTGAACTTTTTGTCTAGGGGCCGTGACTGGTTCTACATCTCGTCGAAATCCGCACGGCGGAACCGGGATGGACGCGGGTTCGAATCCCGCCGGCTCCACTATCCCTCCACCCTCGGGTGGGGGGCTTTTTTTGCGTTCAGCCCAGCATCTCAAGCGCGGCCCGCTGTCGGGTATCGGTAGCCGCCACATAGATCGCCGTTGTCGACAACTGCGAATGCCGCGCTAATTCCTGCACCACCCGCAGATCCGCGCCCCGCTCCACCAGCTCGGTGCAAAAATAGTGGCGCAACGAGTGCGCGGTACCGGACACACGACAGCGAATCATGTGCAGCCGAATTCGCTGCGACACCGTTTTGCCGCCCAGGTGGGTGCCGCGTTGCGACGGGAACCAATACCCGCGCGGCATCTTCCGGGAGTAGGCCAACACCCGGCGGTGGATCGGAACCACATATTCGTGACCGCCTTTACCGCGAACCCGCAGCGTTTTGGCGTCGTGATCTATGAGGGTGCTGTGCATCCGCGCTATCTCCGACACCCTGAGCCCTTGGTAGCCGCCGAGTAGCAGCATGGCTGTCAGGTCGTCGTCGGGGGATTTGGTGAGTAGCCGCCGAAACGATGGATCGGAGATGGGGCGGGGTGCCCGTTTGGGCCGTTTCGCCGCCCTGATCTGTTCCATCGGGTTGTCGTTTCGCAAACCGGTGAGGGTTGTCCATTTGAAGAACGCGCTGAGCGTGGAGTGCCATGCGGCCCGGGTGCCGTGTGTCACGTCGCCGTGACTGATCCATTCCGCGAGTTGGAACTGGTCGGCGGCTAGGGCGGGGCATCGCAGATCGGTTTCAATTCTGGTGACTGTGCGGATGCGTTCAGCGATGGTGCGTTTGGACAGGCCAGCGGCAATCATGTGGAATCGCCATTGATTCAGTGTGGATGATGATAGTGACATGGTGAAATGCTCGGTGTTGTTATGCTGCCTTGTCTGCGATACGCGCTGGTCGGCAGCGGCGCTTGTAAGCGGAAGGTCGTCGGTTCAATCCCGACAGGAGGCTCTCATCGGGGATGGCGGCGACCGGCTGGCCGCCACCAGTCGGATTGTTGTCGGGTGGGGTTCCTTCGATCAACCATCGGGGCGACACTCCGCACATCACCGCAATCTCGTTCAGGATGAACTTTTTGGGTGGTGCGCCTTTGCCGTTGCACCACCGTGAGACGGTTTCGCGGCTGACTTCGAACTTTTCCATGAGCTGGCTGTGCTTTACCTGGCCGTATGCGATGGACATTTGTATCCGCCACGGCAGTGTCAGCGGTGGCACGCCGTCGTAATCGTGCTGAATTGTCATTCCCTGATTATGTGACGGATGACCGACATTAGTCAACCGAGAGGGGAGGGCGACACGCGGTAGCTGTCCGACACTTGACACATAATGCCACAATGCGTCATAGTTCCACCATGCCCAACAGCGTCACAGACAATCTGCTCACCGCGACCCAAGTTGGCAACCTGATTGGACGTTCCGGCCGGACCGTCATCCGCATGGCAGAAGCAGGCAAAATTGCCATCGCCGCCAAACTTCCCGGCCCGAACGGCGCGCACCTCTTCCGCAAAACCGATGTCGATGCGCTTCTGAAGGCCACAGCATGATCAGGCTGCTCGGTTACATCGCCGACAAGCTGATCAATGCGTTCGCCCCTGTGGTGGCGCAGCGCAGCTTCGAGGCGATGGACACCACTAATTGGTTGGCTGATGTTGAGGCTGACCACGATTCATGGGCGCCCGACGAACTGTGGGCGGCCCAACACAAAAGACTCACCGACGCCGCAACCCCCCTTGCGTGTGTGTCGGTGACGCCCGCCGCCCCGACACCGGCCAGTGCCGGCGGCGGCGGGCACCTCCACCCCGACGTCGAACGGCTCCTAGCCAACATCGACCGCATGTTCCAAAAACTCAACCCATAAAAGTGGCC
>Ga0304730_1002921_pt1 | contig 11837 bp, 3 predicted proteins | sample M_130628_MF_Meta_FD_190474 | JGI IMG/M metagenome (GOLD analysis project Ga0304730, IMG submission 190474) | Freshwater microbial communities from Lake Montjoie, Canada to study carbon cycling - M_130628_MF_MetaG (v2) (version 2) | ecosystem: Environmental > Aquatic > Freshwater > Lake | place...
TACTCAAGCAAGCGGTCATGGGTGGGGTGAAGGGTTTGGCGACCGCAAAACTGACTGGCACCGATCTGACGGGCCAGAATCTGTCTGAGTTGAATCTGTCCTATAAAAATTTGACCGGAACGATTCTGGTCAATACGCACCTGACGAAAACGAACCTGACCGGCGCGACGCTCAATGCTGCGAACCTAGCCGGCGCGACCCTTACTGGTGCAACTCTCATCGATGCGAAACTCCCTGGTGCGGATTTGACCAATGCGGTGCTGGACCGCGCGAAACTGGGAGGCGCGACGCTGACCGGCGTGATTGGTTTGGCCACCGCATCACTTACCGGTGCAGACCTGACTAGTCAGAATCTGTCCGGTTTGAATCTGTCCAACAAGGATCTGACCGGAACAAATTTGGAGAAAGCCAATCTGACCGAAGCTGTACTTGTCGGCGCGACCCTGACCGAGGCGAAACTAACCGGGGCAGACCTCACCCGTGCAAATCTGACCAAAGCAACGTTGTCAGGCAAAGATCTTTCCGGCACGACCTTGACGGGCACGATTTTGACCGAGGCAACCCTGACCGGGCTTGACCTCTCGGGGAAGAACCTGGCCAACACAGACTTCACCCGCGCGGTACTGACCAATGCAGATCTAACGGGTGCTGATCTCACGAAGGCGATCCTCAAACAAGCGGTCATTGGCAACGTGACTGGATTGGCGACGGCGACGCTGACGGGAACTGATCTGACTGGATTGGACTTGTCTGGTTTTGATTTGTCGAACAAGAACCTGACTGGCACGAACTTCACCCAGGCGATTCTCACCGGTGTGGACCTGACGGGTGCTGACCTCACGAACGCGATCCTCAAACAAGCGGTCATTGGCAACGTGACTGGATTGGCGACGGCCACGCTGACCGGAACGGATCTGACCGGCCAGAATCTGGCCGGATTGGTGCTGTCCGGCAAGGATCTGACAGGAACGATTTTCACAGATGCGACGCTCACCGATACCGATCTCACAGAAGCTAACCTGACTAAGGCGGTTTTGGAACGCGCCAAACTACAAGGCGCGAAGCTGGTTTCGGTGATCGGCCTGAACACCGCGAATCTGAATGGTGCCGACCTGTCAGGGCAGAATCTGGCCGGTAAGAACCTCGACGGCGCTAAGTTGAACGGCGCGGACCTACGCGACGCGGACCTGACCGATGCGGTCCTGACCAACGCAAAACTGATCGAAGCCGATCTACGTGGGGCCACCTTGACCGGCGCCCGTCTACAGGGGGCGGACCTGACCAACGCAAAGCTCAACAATCAGAAGCTGAACGAGCGTGATTTGAGCGGGACGATCCTGACCGGGGCCAACTTGACCGGGGCAGATCTGAGAGGAACAAGTCTGTACAGCAAAGATCTCACCGCAACGAACTTTAACGAAGCGGATCTGCGCGACGCTGATCTTCGGCTCGCGAACCTCAGCAGGGCGAAATTCGTCGGAGCGAAATTACAAAACGCGAAGCTGGGGGATGCAAAGAACCAGGGTTCGGGAGCTATGACGACCCAGGCGACTTTGACCGGGGCTGATTTGACGGGTCAGAGTCTGCCCGGTTTGGATCAGTCAGGTAAAAATCTGACCGGTACGGTTCTGAACGGTGCGGTTTTGACCGGTGCCAACTTCTCGAACGCTAACCTCTCCGGTGCCAAGTTGGCCGGCGCGGATCTGGTGGGGGCCAATCTCACCAACGCGACTCTGACCGGGGCGACACTGACCGGCCGATCTGAGGCAAACTTCGCGAAGGGTGTGTCAGCGGCGACGCTGGTGGGTGCCATCCTCACCGGTTTGGATCTGTCTGGTCAGAACTTCTCGGGTAAGAACCTCACGAGAGTGGATTTCACCAATGCGGTGTTACGCGATGCGAATCTTCTCGGTGCAACATTGACCGCAGTGGTGTGGAGCAATACCACCTGTCCCGACGGTAGCAAGACCAGCACCGGTTGCTCCAACGCTTCGCTGCCGACCGAACCTGCAGCAGGTTTCGACTTCACGAACAAAACGTGGTACGAGTCCCTGCCGATTTTGCGAGGCACTCCCGGAGCGCCACTGATGGGACAGCTGTGGCCCAGGCGCGATTTCACTAGGCCACCCAAATGGGAAGGCCTTCCATTCGACGGTATCAAGGGCACGATCAACAACAGAAGCGGCGAAACCCTCATGGTTCAAGCGCCGTGGCGGTACCGCAGCGGCGGCAGGGTAACAACGGCGTTTTACTCGCAGGCGTTCCTGCTCGCCGGCGACTCGATACCGTTTATGTTTTTCATGCAGGGCGAGTTGGAGATTTTCAAGGTTGCCGACGGTAAAGCGTATGGCGATCCGATCAGGCTCGTGATTAAAGACCCAGAAACGTTCTTCCGTCCGACAACGGAGTTCACTCCTCCTGGGGCGAGTCGCCCGGCTAATGTGCGAGACGGCTGGGAAGAGAATGATTATCACGAAGAGATCTGGGGTTCAATCAATTTGGGTGTTGCGCGCGGGAATGATGGCTGGAAAGTCCCGGCGAGCAAGCCTTATCTGGATCACTATCCGGATCCCAACCAGGACTGGAATAGCGATTACGCGATTTTCACGGTCAACATCAACCATCTGTAGCTAGGAGGGGATCCGGAATGTCGTTGGTCACCAGCGGTGTGCGGGTCGGTGCTGCGGCGTTTGTCGTTGGCGTCTCGTTGGCGGGTCCGCAGGCGTTGGGTGTGGCGGCGGCTGACACTGCGGCGGCTGATTCGACGTCGGTGTCGGCGGGCCCGCCAGAGCCCAGTGCTGCGTCTGGCGATGAGGGTTCTCCGGCGCGTCCGGGGGCGGGTCGCGGTGGGCGGGGTATGAAGCCCTCTGGATCGACCGTTTCCCGACTGCAGCCACGGGCTTCAGTTGATGTCACGTCCGTGCGGGTGGCCCGGGGTTTGGCATCGGTGAAGGATCCGGCGGTCACGTCATCTCGTCAACGCCCTTCGGCCTCTTCGAGGTGGGCGCGGTCCACGGCGTTAGGGCAGAGTTTTAATCCCGCGGCTACCGAGCCTGTTGAGGTTGGGCAAGCCGAGGCTGATGTGTTGCTCGACGCACCCGAGGTGACGGCGGTTCCGCTGGCTGTATTGGGCGCGGCTGATGGTGCCGTGGAACCGTCGCGCGCCTCGTGGAGCGCGGCCACCCCGCAGAGTCGGCGACCAGCGCGTGCTCAGCGGGGGGCGGCGGTGCGTGGTCGTGCTTGGACGCCGTTTGACTCGTCGCAGGAGGCTCTTGTGGTGTTGCACAACATCTTTGATACGGCGAGAACCTGGGTGGAAACGTTGCCGGGCGGTCCGGTGACCGATTTTCTTTCGGGGGCATTGCTGCTGACGCGTCGCACCCTGTTTCCGAACGGGGACACCGTGGGCAACGCGACCGCGAACCTGCCTACCGAGCCTCCGCCCGATTTCGACACCGGCACGAATATGTGGTACCAGTCAACTCCGACACTGAGGGGCACCGCCGGGGCCCCCTTGCTGGGGTGGACTGAAGTTATGTACCGCTTCTTCTACGACGATGACGGCGTTCAGGGCATGATTACGAATAAGACCAACGAGCCCATTGTGGTCCGGGCGAGCCAGTACTGCCACAAGCCTTCTTGCACTACGGAGGACAAGAGGCCGCCCCAGGCGATCCTGCTGCCCAATGACTGGATGCCCTACCAGCTCAGTTCAGAGGGTTATTTGAGCTTTTTTGCCTATGACGGCTATTCGGCGATCCCCGACCCCACCGGCAAGTCCGTCGCCGAAATTTTCTTTGTCGATCCACCGCTCTGGTTCCCCCAACCCTCCGCAGTGTTCAAAGTGCAACTTGATGGTCCGCGGAATTGGGCCGAGACCGGACCGCTGAACAAAAGCCTCACGGACCGCCCCGTGTGGACGGGCGGGAAGCGCCACTACGACGAGGGTGAAGCCCACGTCGAGAGCTACGGCGGATTCAGTTTCTGGGTGAGGCGAGAACATGACGGCTGGTACGTCCGGACCTCCCAGGCCTACTTGGATAGATACGGCAATCCGAACCCGTTTCCAACCCGCGACTGGGCGATTTTCAACATCAACGTCACCTCTATGGCCTGAATCGGGCGTTCCTGCAGCCGATCATCCCCGTCGTCATGGTCTGAAAGCCGCCGGCGTGGCTTGCTGTATGCCCGGCGCCACAGCTAGATTAATGGGACACTGTGTCAGGCAAATGAGACATTTCGTGATGTTGATGGCGCTCGCTAGGAACTCGAGGGTTGGTATGGCGTTCAAAGTGGTCAGGGGCGCCGGTGTCGGTGCGGCGGCGGTAGTTGTCGGCCTGTCGCTGGCGGGTCCGCAGGCGTTGGGTGTGGCAGCGGCTGACACCGCGGCGACCGATTCGACGTCGGTGTCGGCGGGTCCGGCGGATCCCGGTGCGGTGTCCGGCGATCAGGGATCTCCGTCTCGTTCGGCGGCGGGTCGCGGTGGGCGGGGCGTGAAGCCCTCTGGATCGACAGTTTCCCGAGTCGGGCCGCGGACTTCAGTTGGTGTCACGTCCGCGCGGGTGGCCCCGGCCGGTGCGGCTGCGCGTCGATCGGTTCGTGGGTCGGTGTCGGCGAGATCGGTTGCCGCTGTTGCTGATCGGCGGGACTCGGTTGTGGTGACGGCCCCTGGGTTTGGTGGGTCGGTGCCGTCGGTGCCGTCGGTGCCGGATGTGGCGTCCGGTGTTCCTGTCGTGTCGGTGTCGGGCGATGTTGCCACGGTGCCGAACGTGACTGCTCCGCAAGTTTCCGGGCCCCTCAGCGGTGTGGCGGTCGCAGCGCCACCGCGCGCGGCGGCAGTGGCTGGTAAGTCTGGGTCGATGTCAGCAGTGACGGTGCCGCCCCCCGGGGGTGTGGTCGCTGAGGTGGGTTTCACTATTGAACGTTTCATGGATACCGTCGTGAATTTCTTGGCGGATTTCCCGGCGAACCCAATCACCGACTTCCTTGCTGCGGGGCTGTGGCTGGTTCGAACCACCGTGTTCCCGGTCGGCGCCGGCGTCGGCCTGGGAGGTACGGCGGCGTGTGTGACCACCGGTGACTGCTCCGGGCAGGACCTGTCGAACGTGAATCTGACCAAGCAAAATCTGATTGACGTGAACTTCTCCCGCGCGATACTCACCCACGCGTTGCTGGACGGCGCGAACATGACCGATGCGAACTTCGGTTTCGCTGATCTGACCGGTGCGACCCTGATTGAAGCGACCTTGACCGGTGCGGTTATGGTCCACACGGATCTGACCCGGACGGATCTGACCGACGCCACGTTGATTGCGGCGTTGATGGATAGTGCGATCTTGCGCGGTGCGAACCTGACCCGAGCAGTCCTGCCTGATGCAGTTTTGTGGGATGCGGATCTGGCAGGCACGATTTTTGCTGAAGCTGATCTGACGGGCGCCGACCTGACCGGTGTCACGGGAAATGATCAAACTAGCTTTGACGCAGCGAAACTGATCGGCGCGAACCTGACCGATGCGATTCTGATCAATCCGAATATGGTTGGGGCAAATCTGTCGGGCGCGAACCTCACCCGTGCCAATCTCAGTAGCACCAATTCCCGCGTCCGTGAGCTTGTCCAGAGGGGACGGGCTTCTTATCTCACTAATCTCGGGTCTGCGAAGCTGACCGGTGCGAATCTGACGGATGCGAATCTTCGTGGCACAGACCTGAGGGCCACGAATCTGTCCTACGCGTACTTGAACGGCGCGGACCTGACCGGTGCGGTGATCGGTTCAGAGGGACCTGTCAGCAGCAGATTCGAGAGAACAGGAAAGCAGACCAGTCTGACGTATGCGACCCTGACCAACGCGAAGCTCCAGGACCTGGTGGTGACGAACTTCAAGCAGTTTTTGACGGATGTCAGTTTGGAAACACCGATCCAGGCTGTCGGAGCAAATCTGACCGACGCGACCATGACCTACGTCGACGCGACCCGTCTCAATCTGAGCGGCGCGACGCTAGCCGGCGCGGTCCTGACCGGCAGCAACCTTTCCGGCCAGGACTTCTCCGGTTCCAACCTGACCGGAACCACCTTCACGAACGCGAATCTCAGCAACGCAAAACTGGTCGGGGCGAACCTCGACGGCGCCAAGCTCAATGGCGCGAACCTCACGAAGGTCGATCTATCGGGCCGCAACCTCTCCAGCTACAACCTGACCGAAGCGAAACTGATCGAAGCGACCCTGACCAACACAAACCTGACCGACGCGACACTCACCAAAGCGGACCTGACCAAAGCGAATCTGAGCAGCGCGACCCTGATCGGGGCGAAGCTCAACGGGGCGATCCTGACAGAGGCGGACCTGACTGGCCGCTACCTCGGCGGCCTTGATCTGACCGGCGCAGTCCTGACAAAAACAATCTTGACGAATGCGTTTCTCAACGATGCGACCCTCAACGGTGTCGATCTCACAACGGCCACCCTCAATGGTCTGAACCTCGAGAGGGCGAAGTTGATCGAGGCGAAACTGATCGGCAAGGATCTCACGACCGTCGAACTTGCCGGCGCAGACTTCACCCGTGCGAAGTTGATGGAGGCGGACCTGTTTGGCACCAATCTGAGCGGTGTGAAATTCACGAACGCGGACCTGTCCAGCGCTGATCTCCGCAACGCGATCTTGTCCTCTACGGATATGACTGAAGCGAAGCTTGAGAGAGCGAAACTGGCTGGGGCGCGACTTGTTAATGCCGTCACGCTACGGGGCGCGAACCTTTCTTACGTGGATCTGTCCGGCCGGGATCTCAAACGCTATGACCTGACAGGTACGAACTTCAGCTTCGCGACACTGACCAATCTGGACCTGCGCAATGCGAACCTCACGGAGGCGAACTTTACAAAGACCGATCTGACCACCGTTTTGCTTGGGGGCCCGGACCTGGACATGACCAAGGCCAAGCTGATCGAGGCCGTCCTGACCAGCAAGGACCTCACCAAGGCTAAGCTGAGCGGTGCTGACTTTACCGGCGCCACTCTGACGAAAGTTGTCTTCACCGGGGCCGACCTCACCGAGGCCATTCTCAACGGGGCCAACCTGACCACTGTCACCCTCAACAACTCGATCCTCACCAGAGCCAAGCTCATCAAGGCGAACCTGACTGAAAAGGATCTCACCACCGTCGCACTTGTCGGTGCTGACCTCACCGAGGCCATCCTGACGAAAGCTGTCCTCACCGGCGTCAAACTCACCGATGCCACTCTCAACAAGGTCAACCTGACCACTGTCACCCTCAACGACGTCGATTTCACGCGGGCACACATGATCGGCGTAAATCTGACCGGCAAGGACCTCACCACGGTCGTCCTCACGAGAGCCGACCTGACCAAAGCGAACCTGACCGGTGCGAATCTTCACAACACGGACCTGGCCTACGCGGTTCTGCAGGATGCGGTCATAGTTCTTGGTTTGTTCGATGGCGGGGTTGACAAAAACCAAACAATCCTCACCGGAGCGGACCTGACCGGCGTGGATCTTTCCAACAGGACGTTTTATAAAGAAGGCAGTGGCGGTGGATATTCCGGCATGCGCGTAATCGACTTAACGGGTGCGAAACTCATCGACGCGAAGCTGATCAATACGGACATGCGGTACGCGATCCTGGTGGATGCCAAACTGATCGGCGCGAAACTGCAAAAAGCGGTCCTTTACAACTCGACCGTTGACAACGCGAACTTCACGAACGCGAACATGACCGAAACGGACTTCACTGCCGTGGGCTACACGACCTACGACGTAATTCGTCCTGTGATTTTGAACAACGCGACATTGATCAAGGCCGATCTTAGATCAGCCGTGATTCCCAAAGCGCAATTGGTAGAAGCGAACCTGACCGAAGCGAAAATGCAATATGTGGAGTTGCCAGGGGCAAACTTATACAAAGCGTTTCTGACAGGCGCTCACCTCGAAGGCAGATTCACAAACCTCAACGGCGCGATCCTCGAAGGTGCGACCCTGACCAACGCCGACTTGACTGATTCAAAGCTGATCAACGCGAACCTCACCGGCGCGATCCTGATCAGCGCGACCCTTACGAAATCGAACCTGACAAACGCTGACCTACTCCGCGCCGACCTCCGTGGCGCGACACTGACCAACGCGATCTGGAGCAACACCACGTGCCCAGACGGAACGAAAACCAGCACCGGTTGCTCCGCGTTACCGGCCGCATCACGGCCAGCGGCGCGGACCGCTGCAGCGTTCTCCGCGGCAGTCGTGTCTGATCGCCGCGTGAACACACAACGCGTCAACGCTGGCCTGAACGCATGACCCTCCGAGGAGACACCGCTGCCCGTCTCGGTGCCGCGGTGTTTGTTGTGGGCCTGTCGTTGGCGGGCCCGCAGGCGTTGGGTGTGGCGGCGGCCGATAGTTCCGATGCTGGGTCCGTGACAACGGGCCCGGCAGAGCCCGGTGCGGTGTCCGGCGATCAGAGTTCTCCGTCTCGTCCAACGGCGGGTCGCGGTGGGCGCGGTGGGGGGCCCTCTGGGTCGACCGTTTCTCGAGTCGGGCCGCGGGCGTCAGCCGATGCCACATCTGCGCGGCAGACCCCGGCCGGTGCGGCTGCGCGTCGGTCGGTTCGTGGGTCGGTGTCGGTGAAACCGGCTGCTGCTGTTGCTGATCGGCGGAAATCGGTTGCGGTGACGCCCCCGGGGTTTGGTGGGTCCGTGCCGTCGGTGCCGGACGTGGTAACCGGTGCTCCCGAGGTGGCGGTGGCTCCGGTCTTCGGGGTCGATGTAGCCCCCGCAGCGGTAATCACACCGCCGGCCGGCCCCACCCCGGCGCTACCCGCACCCGGACCCTTCGACGCCGCCGTCCCGCAGTGGGTTTCGGCGCTCGAGTCAGCACCCCCGGCCCCGGTAGCCGCACCGACCCAGGACGTGCGCGCCATGGCGACGGCGGTCGAGAGCCTGCTCAACTCCGTCGGCGCCATGCTCGTCAACCTGCCCGTCACCCCGTTCACCGATTTCATGTCCGGGGCGCTGTGGCTGACGCGCCGAGCCCTGGTCCCGGTGGGCTCCGGACCCGGAAGCCCGTCACCTTGCGGCAGCCAGTGCACCACTAGGGCCGTCTCCGGCCAGGTGCTAACGGTCACCAATGCCGTTGACGGCCAAACCGGTTCGCTGCGCGACACACTCGCCAGAGCGGTCTCCGGTGACGTGATCCGGTTCGCCCCGGCGTTGCGCCAGGCCACACTGAATCTGACCGAGGGTGAACTCGATGTCAATGTTTCGGTCCGAATCGAGGGCACCCAGCAGAGCCTCGACGCCGGCGGCTTGTCCCGCATCATGCGGCTGGATCAGCCTGGGACCTCAATCACACTCAGCGGCTTGACTTTCCGCAACGGAGCCGCCCCCGGTGATCCATCGCACGGCACGATGGGCGGGGCCATCCTGGCCGACTCGGTGAACCTTGAGATCTGCGGATCACGGTTCGCCGGAAATGCGGCCGTGTCGACGCAGCCGGGCCTACCGGGAGACTCCGTTACCCAATCCGGGCTCGGCGGTGCCATCGCGGCGTTCAACAGCACGATCTTCATCACCGACTCGGACTTCAGCGGCAATATCGCGGCCGGGGCCGACAACACCAATGACCAACAGGCCAGTAGTGGCCTGGGCGGAGCGATCTTCGCCGCAAACTCGCCGATCACGTTGCAGCACACACGATTGCACTCCAACCACGCCATCGGCGGATCCGGAACGGTTCCGATCGAGCAGTTCCCCACCACCGACGGCGGGTGGGGTGCTGGCGGCGCGATCTTCGCCGACGGCGCTTCGGTGTCGGCCACCAAGGTGACGTTCGAGGAGAACAGCGCGACCGGAGGCGACGGGCTTTCCGGCTCAGCGTCCAACCCGTACGGCAATGGCGTGGGAGCCGGCGGGAAGTCCTCCGGCGGAGCGCTGTGGATGCAGGGCCGGGGCCAATCCGGTGGCGACCCCGTCCGCCTCGACCTCACCAAGGTGGAGTTCTCCAGGAACTCGACGGTCGGCGGTTCCGCCGGCGCCCAAGGCCTGGCCTCGCTGGCACCCAATCAGGGTGGCCAGGTCGTGGGCGGCGGGATGGGCGTCGTCAACTGGGTGCAGGTCGCCATCAGTGACGTCAACTTCGATAAGAACCTCGCCGAAGGCGGCGGTGCGGGTGACAACGCACCGGGGTCGGGGCCCAAAACCGGCACCGGCGGGGTGGTCCAAGCCGGTGCCGCCTTCCTGGACTCGCCCGCCTCGGTGATCGCTAGCCACCTGAGGGTCGAGCGCAACACCGCCCTGGGCGGCAAGGGCGCCGATTCCGCGCCCGGATCGGGACCCGCCGCCGGCGAGGGCGGTTTCGCCTACGGCGGTGGCGTGGTGATCTCCAACTCGACCGCGGGGATATCCGACCGGCCCGCCACCATCCCGATCAGCATCTCCCAATCGTTGATCACCGGGAATCGGGTCATCGGTGGAAAGCCGGGCGCCGGGCCCGCGCCGGCCAACGGACTGGGGGCCGGCGGGCTTTCGCAGGGCGGCGGGTTGTCGCTGCGCGGCACGCTGCGTACCACGTTGGTCGGGTTGCGGTTCATCGGCAATACCTCGATCGCCGGCCCGAACAAGCCGGCCTATGCCGGCGCGCTGGTCAACCCCTACGGTCAGTCCGAGGACCCGACCGCCACGCTGACGATCGTGAACACCCTGTTCCGGGACAACAGGGCCGTCGGGGGCGACGACGCGACCAACTCCGTTTACCGCCGGACCCTGGGTGGAGCCTTCGACAACAACAGCAGCGGCACACAGGTGTCGGGCTCCCGGTTCGTCGGCAACTCCGCCATCGGGGGTAACGACACCGGCAGCGGATACACCGGATCAGCGGAGGGCGGCGCCATCTATTCCGGAGGCCAGCAGCCGTCGATCACGTTGTCCAACAACACGTTCCAGGGCAATGCGGCGCTCGGCGGCCGACGACTGGTGTCCGGAGAATCGGCGACGGATCCCTTCACCGGTGAGGCGTACGGCGGAGCCTTCTACGCCGCCAACGGCATCACCACGATCAACGGCGGCTTGTTCGACCACAACCAGGCAGGCGTCCGGATCCCGGGCGACCGGTCGGCCCTCGGCGGTGCGGTCTTCCTCGACTCGCCCACCGAGGGATACACCAATGAACTCACCACCAACTCGGTGCGGTTCACCACCAACGTGGCGCAGTCGACGACCGGTACCGCCGCAGGCGGGGCCATCGCCCACAGCGGCACCGCCTTCACCGACAACGGATCGACGTTCGTCGGCAACACCGCCAGGTCGGGACGCTCCGGCGGCTTGGCGTACGGCGGCGCACTGCTGCTCCTGCAGACCACTCACCTCAATGCCACGACGGTGAGGTTTAACCAGGCTCTGGCCGGACAGGGTTACGGCGGAGGGGTCGCCCTGCCGGCGGGACCGGACGTGCTGACGCAAGCGCAGACCATGATCCGGTTCAACCGGGCGACCACGGCGGGCGACGACCTGTGGTGGCCTGCCGGCGGTGCGTCCGTTTAGAGACTCCGAGGGCGCCGACCGCCCTGTGTGGGTCGACTTTGAGCGCAGCTATTACGAGGGTGAAGTCGACGTTAAGAGCCACGCCGGATTCAGTTTCTGGGTGAGGCGAGAACATGACGGCTGGTACGTCCGGACCTCCCAGGCCTACCTGGATAGATACGGGAACCCGAACGCGTCCGGAACCCGCGACTGGGCGATTTTCAACATCAACGTAAACTCCACGGCCTGAATGGGGCGTTCCTGCAGCCGATCATCCCCGTCGTCATGGTCTGAGGGCCGCCGGCGTGGCTTGCTGTAT
>Ga0304730_1002932_pt1 | contig 11804 bp, 7 predicted proteins | sample M_130628_MF_Meta_FD_190474 | JGI IMG/M metagenome (GOLD analysis project Ga0304730, IMG submission 190474) | Freshwater microbial communities from Lake Montjoie, Canada to study carbon cycling - M_130628_MF_MetaG (v2) (version 2) | ecosystem: Environmental > Aquatic > Freshwater > Lake | place...
TTGAATTGTATGACACCTATGGTTTTCCTGTTGATTTAACTTCGTTAATTGCACGAGAAAATGGCTTAAGCATCGATGAACAAGGTTTTAACAGCGAACTACAAATTCAAAAAGACAGATCACGCGTAGCAACAGCAGTAGAAACAGATGATTGGGTACAAGTAAATCCCGACGAAACAAGCAAATTTATTGGTTATGACCACACAAGTGCTGAAGTCCAAATTATCAAGTATCGTAAAGTTTCTCAAAAGCAAAAAGAATTTTACCAACTCGTTTTAAATCAAACACCATTTTATCCCGAGGGCGGAGGACAAGTTGGCGATAAGGGAATTCTTCGCAATGAAACATCGAGCATCGTAATTTTTGACACGAAAAAAGAAAATAATTTAATCATCCATTTAAGTGAAAAAATTCCTGGCGATTTAAGCGGGAACTATACTGCTGAAATAGATGTCGAAAAACGCCAATTAAGTTCAGAAAATCACTCGGCAACGCATTTACTGCATCACGCTTTGAGAAAAGTACTTGGAAAGCATGTTGAGCAAAAAGGATCGCTTGTTAATCCTGCTTATTTGCGCTTCGACTTTTCACATTTTGCTAAAGTGACAGATGAAGAAATAGAGCAGATTGAAACAATGATAACAGACGCAATTCATCAAAATATTTCCTTAGAAGAACGCCGTGCAGTTCCAATTGATGAAGCAAAAGCAATGGGCGCAATGGCATTGTTTGGAGAAAAATATGGAGATTCTGTTCGCGTTATTAAATTCGGTGATTCCGTTGAATTATGTGGTGGAATACATGTATCAGAAACTGGAAAAATTGGCTTGTTTAAAATCACCTCAGAAGCCGCAGTTGCCGCTGGAATTCGAAGGATTGAAGCTATCACAGGACCAAGTGCTGAAAAGTATTTCAAAGAAAAAACTGAGAAATATGATGCTATTAGTTCTCTTTTAAAAAATCCACCGGATGTACTGAAATTTATTGACGAGCTTCTTAAAAAGAATCAACAATTAACGAAGGAGATCGAAGTGCAGCAGAGAGAAAATGCAAAAAACATCAAACTTGAACTCAAAACAAAAATTACCGCAATTAATGGAATTCATTTTCTTGGAGAAATTCTTGATTTGAAGATGCATTCGATAAAAGATATTTTATTTCAATTGAAAGAAGAAAATCCCAACTTTATTGGCGTGATTGGAAACTCGGAAGGTGATAAGTGTTTCTTGAGTTTAATTGTTTCTGATAAATTAGTGGAAGAGAGAAATTTAAATGCCTCGCAAATAATTCGTCAAGTTTCAAAACACATTGAAGGCGGAGGCGGCGGACAAGCATTTTTTGCAACTTCTGGAGGAAAAAGAAAGGAAGGTTTGGTAGCTGCTATTCAAGAAATAAGATCCCTTTTTTAATTTTTTCTTCTAGTTTTTTTGATCAGAAAATCCATAGAATTATTCACATAATTTACGGTTTCTTTTTCTAGCTTAAAGAAATAGATACTACCAAAAAATAATAGGGCTACAAAACTTGAGATAAAAAGCATTTGAATCCATAAATCTTGGAATATATTTTGGAGATAATGACACAAGAAAAAGGTTAGTAAGCCAAGCGCTATAATTAAAAATTGACCTTTTGTAAATGGATGGATTTTATACACCTTATACACAAATAGCAGACGGCCTAAATTGTAGCAAACTAATGCAATTGAAGTTGAAATTGCAGCGCCAGAAATACCATAAGCTGGAATAAAAAGTAGGTTTAGCCCATAAACCGTTCCAATTAAAAACAGGGTGAAAATCATGTCGTATTTATACTTCTTTGATGTGTTGAATATTGCACCATTCAATCCAAAATACATGTCCGTCAAACGCCCTATCATTAGGAAGAAAAACACCCAAATTCCCGCTTTAAATTCTGGCTTTAAAAAAGAAAATAAGAAGTCAATATTGGACCAAATTAAAAGAAAAGAACCTAAACCAATAACCAATGCTACAGAACTAACTTGAGTGTATAATTCTTTCATTTTCTCCGTTTCGCGTTTTTTCCAATGATCAGCAATTAGCGGAGAACTAATTCTTACAATTGCTTTATAAGGAACTTGCAGGGCGCTTGTTAAAAAAACAACGGTGGTATAAACACCTGTTGCTTGAAGTCCTAAATAGGAAGCAATCATTATTACATCCAGTGAAATAACCAAAGTATTTCCCAAGGTATTTATATAATTAAAAGCCGAATACTGGAAAATTATCTTGCGGAATTTCTTAGAAATATTAAAATTAGAAAGTCCCAAATGCAATTCATCTATACGATACATATAAACAAGTAAAATAATAACAGGAATGAAATACACCAAGCTGTGTAGCACGACAAAATCGTCAAAAGTGATGCATTTAAACCATAGCAAGAAAAGAATACTCGTAACTGCTAATCTTAAGACCAGCTCCATAGCAAAAACAGAAACTATGTTCTTCAGAAGACTTCTCAAATAAACTTCTAGAACAAGGTATAAAACATAGGCAATTCCAAGTGGTATTAACCAAAAATAATAGTTCGTAAAGAGCTGAGATTTTTCAAGATAAATGGACTCAATTTCAGAGCGAAACCACAAAGCAATAAAAGTCATAAGAATTACTCCAATTAAGACTATGGAAATACTAAAAGGCAAAAATCCGTGGTGCTTTTTTTCCTTGTTATTAAAAAATGGGGAGAATTTCCAAACAGAATAGACCATTCCCAAATTTGAAAGTTGAGCAAATAAAATTCCCAAGGAAAAAATAAGGTTTACGACACCAATTTGTTCAGTTGATAGAATCAACAAGAATAAAAAAGCCTTGTTAACATACCCGAGAAACAATCCCAAATAGGAAATGAGCATTGTGCGCAAAGAATCTTTTTGAACTATTCCCATAATTGATTTGAACAAAGATAAGTGTTAACGGCCAATAAATTAGAGTCTTTATTTATTGTTACTTTTGTTCTAAATAATTCGTGTGAAAAAAGTCCTAATTATAACGTATTATTGGCCTCCAAGTGGCGGAAGTGGTGTACAACGCTGGCTGAAGTTTGTTAAATATTTCAGGGATTTTGGAATTGAACCAATCGTTTTAACTGTCGCTCCTGAATTTGCAGCTTTACCAAATATAGATGAAAGTTTAGAAGACGAAATACCAGTTGGAATTGAAGTACATAAAACACGTGCTAAAAGTCCCTTTGGATTTTATAAAAAAATCAAAAAAGGCACTATTCCAAATAGCGGATTTGCAGGTGAGGGAAAAGCGAATTTTTTTGATAACTTATTTCGCTTCATTCGCGGGAACTTTTTTATTCCTGATGCACGAATTGGATGGAATAAATTTGCCTTGGAAAAAGCACGAGAGCTAATTCAACTGCATGGAATCGACACCATAATTACAAGCTCTCCACCCCACTCTACCCAATTAATCGGACTCCAATTAAAAAAAGAATTTAACCTTAAATGGCTTGCTGACTTAAGAGATCCTTGGACAGAAATCTATTACAATAAGCTACTTTTTAGAACAAACTGGGCGAAGAAAATCGATTATCGATATGAACAAGCTTGCTTGCAAAATGCAGATACTTTAATCGTTGTAAGTGAAGATATAAAAAGACGATTTGGAGAAGCAAGAGAAACTATTTTAGAAAAAATACACGTAATACCAAATGGATTTGATGAAGAAGATTTTTCTAAGGTGCAAACTAAAAATGATGCAGGCGTAAAATACATTTCTTATGTTGGAAATCTTGGATTGCAATACCCAATTGAACCCTTTTTAAAAGCATTTTCCGAGTTAGTTAAAGTCGATCAGCAATGGAGAATTCGTTTTGTTGGAAATGTGAGTGATGTCGTTAATACTGAAATACAAAAATTGGACTTAGAAAAATGGGTGGAATTTATACCTTATGTAGAACATAAAAAAGCAGTTGAATACATGAATAATTCTGATTTACTCTTGCTTATTATTCCAAATACTGAAAACAATAAGGGAATTTTAACTGGGAAATTATTTGAGTACATTGCAACAGGAAATCCAATAATTTACATTGGACCTGAAGATGGTGATGCAGTAGAAATTTTGAAAGGAAATACAGTTTATATCTCATTAAATTCCAAAGAAAAAGAAGCAGTTATAGATTTTATCTTAAATTCAAGCTCCAATCAACTAGAAGTAAACCCAAGTTCCAAAAACACATTTTCAAGGAGAAATTTGACGGGTGAAGTTGCGAAATTAATTTTAGAGTAGTATGTGCGGTATTCATGGATTTTTCACTTCAAATCAAAACCGGGACGAAAATAACCTTTTGATTCGAAACATGGTAGCTTCAACCAATCACAGAGGTCCAGATTATAGTGGAATTGAAGTTTTACATCCAGTTTATTTTGGGCATAATCGCTTAAGTATTATCGACCTAAATCCTGAAGCGAATCAACCAATGAATTTTGGAAAATATTGGATTGTTTTCAATGGAGAAATCTATAATTATAAAGAAATCAAGGTTGATTTAATTCAAAAAGGAGTTCAATTTTCTACGTCTTCAGATACAGAAGTAATTCTAAAAAGCTATGACTTTTATGGCGAAAAATGTATAGAAAAATTCATTGGAATGTGGGCGTTTTCCATATTCAATACAGAAGAAAATAGTTTGTTTTGCTCACGCGATAGATTTGGAATTAAACCCTTTTACTTCATTCATCACAACGAAGAATTTTTCTTCTCATCTGAAATAAAGTCATTAAAAACAACACCAAATTTCTCTTCTAATCTCAATCTTTCTCAAGTTAACAGAGGATTGCAATTAGGTTGGATTGGTTATAAAAACGAAACTTATTTTTCAGAAATTCAGACATTAGAACCTGGACATAACTTGGTGTTAAAAAACAAAAAACTTTCAATTTTTAAATATTGGTCTTATGAATCAGAGCAATCTGCTGTTTCAAGTTCAGAAGCAGTTCAACAATTCAAAGATTTATTTGATGATTCACTAAAATTACATGTTCGAAGCGATGTTCCAATTGGCGCAACGTTAAGCGGAGGAATTGATAGTTCAAGTATCGTTTCTTCTTTATTGAAAAATAGTTTATCATCTAATTTGGAAACATTTTCGATTTATTACGATTCGACCAAAGGGTTTGATGAACGCCCATTTATTCGAACAATCGAACAAAAATATCAAAAACAATTTCAGTTGAATTATTATTCGCCGAATGAACAAGAAATTGCAAAAGATTTCGATGCAATCGCTTATTCCATGGATTTTCCGCTTTCAGGCTCCTCACCTATTTCTCAGTATTATGTCATGAAATTGGCTAAAGAAAAAGGAATCAAAGTGATATTAAGTGGACAAGGCGCAGACGATTACATGGGTGGATACATGCATTCGTACTATCGACTTTATGCTGAATGTATGAAACATTTTCAATTTGGCAAACTTTCAAAAGGGATTAAAGATTATAAGAAAATTCATGAAGCGAATAAATCAAAACTTACTAATGTATTGATGAAATCGGCTCTTAGTTCAATTATGAGTGAAGATGCGATTTACAAGTTTGAATACAAAAACTACTTACCGTTCCTCGGAAATCAACAGAACGACTGGAATACTTTTGAAAATTTCTCATCCAGTAAATTAAATGAATTTCATTTTGCTTTAATGAACTATTCATCCTTACCAACCTTGTTACATTATGAGGATCGCAATTCAATGGCGCATTCAATTGAGAGTCGCGTTCCATTTTTAGACCATCGCTTAGTTGAGTTATTGTTTCAATTTCCAGATAATTTGAAAATAAACAATGGCTGGACCAAATTCGTACTTCGTCAAGCAATGGAAGGTGTTTTACCAAAAGAAATTCAATGGCGTACTGATAAAAAAGGATTTGTAACACCAGGAGAAATTTTATGGCTAAGAGGTTCTTTAGCTCACTTGTTAGAAATCGACTATACTCAATTATCATTTTTGGATAAAACAAAAACAAAAAACATAATAGAAGATTTTAAAAAAGGAAATAATAAATTTGCAACCTTAGTTTGGCGAATTGCTACATTGAATCATTGGTTAAAAAACAATTAAAAAAATGGATAACGAAAAATATTACGAATCTTTTGATTGGTCTAGTTTTAAAGATTCTTCAAGCAACTTTAAAATTATTGCTCAATTGATTCCAGAAGATGTGAATTCAATTTTAGATATCGGTTGTGGAAATGGCTTGATTACTAATGAACTTGCAAAAAAATATCAAGTAGTTGGAGTTGATAGAAGCAAGGCTGCTTTAAAGTTTGTTAAAGGTGATAAAATAGAAGCAAGTTGCGATTCCGTTCCTGTTGAAGATCAATCTTTTGACATGGTACTTTCAAGTGAATTATTAGAACATTTAGATGCTCCCACTTTTGAAAAAACAATTAAAGAACTTGAACGAATATCAAAAAAATATATTCTCGTTGGCGTTCCGAATCAGGAAAGTTTAATTAAAGGACTTACCGTTTGTCCAGAATGCAAAACACAATTCCACAATTGCTATCATCAACAATCATTTAACTCTGTTAAAATAGAAAATTTATTCAATAATTACAACTTAGTTCAGGCTATTGAATGTGGAATTCAAGTTCGGTCTTATTCTAATTTTCTATACGGCATAAAAAAAAGACTTGTTCCATCAAAATATGTAGAGCCATATTATTGGACACACAAAAAAAGGCATCAGCCTTTTTGTCCTAAATGTGAAAAACAACTTAAAATGCCTGTAAATTTCTATTTATTTTCGTTTTTAATTGATTCTCTAAACAGTTTAATATCGAAAAAGAAAAAATTCCACTTGATTGCATTATTAGAAAAGAAAAATTAATGAGAAATGTTTTGATAATTAGTTTTAGTCCTGTTTCAAAAGATCCAAGAGTAAGGAGACAAATTGAATACTATTCAAAGAATAACAAAGTTAGTGTAATTGGATTTTCTAATCCAAACATAAATGGAATAAATTTCTATGAAATTGAACAAGAAAGAAAAAATTTGATCTGGTATTTTAAACTACTATTTCTATTGTTTCGCTTGTACGGTATCTATAACATTTTCAAAAAAGAATACCAGCAAGTTAAATCGCTAAAGAATCAAATTCCATATCCTAAAATCATTATTGCAAATGACCACGACACATTAAAATCTGCATTAATTTTTCATAGTAAGAAATCAGTATTAATATTTGATGCGCATGAGTATTCACCAGAAGAAAATACGGATAGTTTAAAATGGAGAATTCTACTTCAGGGTTTTAACATCCATAATATTAAAAAACACGCAAAAAAGGCTGAATTAATGACCACAGTTTGTCAGAGTATTTCTAAAAAATATTTCGATGAATTTCAGCTCAAATCTTCACTAATTTTGAATTCTCCATTTCAAAACATATCGACAATTCATGTATCCAATGATGATTCAATAAAAATACTTCATCATGGACTTGCACTTGAATCTCGTCACATAGAAAATATGATATTCATGTGCGATTTTCTTGATAGTCGATTTACTCTCGACTTAATGTTAGTTCCTAATAAATTAGATTATTATGAATCATTAATCAAACTTTGTGAATCAAGAAAAAATGTTCGAATTATAGAACCCGTAAATTTTGAGCAAATTATACCATTTTCAACTTATTATGACATTGGTTTGTTTTTACTTGAACCTTCAAACTTTAATTATAAGTATGCCCTTCCAAATAAGTTTTTCGAGTACATAGCATCAAATTTAACACTAGCAATTGGTCCTTCTGAGGAAATGGTGAAAATTGTTAAAAAATATGAATTAGGGGTGCTTGCAAAAAGTTTTAAACCTGAAGATCTGGCTCTTGAACTAAATAACCTAACTAAAGAAAAAATATATTATCACAAAATGAAATGCAATTCTGCCTTTGAAGAATTATCTTCTTATAACGGATTTAAAGACATGGATAAAAAAATTGAGAATTATTTAAAATAAAAATGTCAACTTTTTCATTTTCAAAACTGAATTCAAGTGAAAAGTCAAAAATCAGGTAGTTCTACCTTTATGAAGTTGATTTTATTAGACTAACTTTTCATTTGTTCTTATAAAACTCAATTGGTAAACCATCTGGGGCAGGAATAATCGTAAATTATTTAATTTGAACTAAATTACGAATTGGTTCAACATCTAATCCATTTTCAAAAAAGAAAACTAACTACGAATTCTAGTTTTTTAAAACAAAAGCTTAGAACTAAGCCTTAATTTCTGCTTCTTTACCCAATGCTTTTTTCAATTCTAAACCACTTACTCCGAAGAAAGTTAACAACAACAAGATAGAAAAAATGGAAGCATATGTCGATCCTTTTATGAAAGATTCAGGTTCAAATTTCCAAGTAATACTATGTTTTCCTGCTGGTATCTTAGCTCCTCGAAGAATGTAATTCGCTCTAAAAATCTTATCTGTTTTTTTACCATCAATGTAACAATTCCATCCTTCTGAATAATATATTTCACTAAAAACAGCATTCATCGGAATTGTAGAATTTGAAGTATATGCCAATTCATTCACACCGTATTTACTGAGAGAAATTGTTGCTGTTGAATCTATTTTATCAAGAGGAGCTAAATACTTTGAGAATTCCAAATTTACAATTGCAGTATTGCTGAGGTTATTTTTTCCCAATGCTTCCATTTCTTCATTGCTATTTTTAACTTGCTTTACTGCAGATACAAACCAAGTTGCTCCATTTGCATTTGGATTGGAAGTTGCCTTAACCCCTTTACCAGAAATAAAATACTTGGTGTTTAACATATTTAAAACTGGTGTAAAATTCTCTTGTAAGACAACAGAATCAAAATTTGTTGCTTGGAAAAAACCCTCAATAATTTGCATCTGAGCTTGAGGATCTTTTGTTTCCTGATACTGCGCCATAATTTCCGGGCGCTTTACAATCTCTTTATTGATAAATTCCTGTCGAACTTTCATCATTTCATCATTGATGTAAAAATCAACAAGCTCCTGATAACGCTTTAACTTAGCACCATGATAACCGCCAATACTTTTATGAAAATAACTTGTATTTGTCTCGGCAAATGGATTTGAAAAAGATAAAACACGGTAATTGGTATGCAAATTTAAAACGCCAAAAGCCGCTAATGATTTTATATTTTCAGAAGCTATATTTTTATATTGAATAGAGGTATTCATTTTAGATCCTAGAGAACTTACTTTTTGATTAAAGTTGAGAACTGAGTTCTTTTCTTTTTCTAAAATAGAATAATCTGCAGTTTGCACTAAGTTTGGAGTTGCAGCAATAGAATTTTCCTCATAACTCTTGTAGATTCCATCTTCCTCATCACTATTTAGATAGCGACTACAAACAGAAATATTGTCAAAAGCAACAAGTGCAATTGCAAGTCCAATCAATATTTTATTTGAAAGCTTTGCATAAACTGCTGCCAAAACAATTCCACAAGCCAGAATAACCAAAAAGATTGAACGTGCGAGATCACTTTTGTAAAGCGAAATTCTTGAGTCAATTAAAGCTTGTTTTAAACCATTTAATTGAGAAACATCCTGGTTCCCTTTCATTGCATCATTGAATTGTTTTAATTCATCTACACGTAAAAATGAACCTGATAGCGAAGGGAAAACATAGAGTAAGATCACACTGAATACGACACCACCAGTAACGTATAGGTAAACTTTCTTGTTTTCAATTAGTTCATTTTTCTTAAATAGACGATCTAGAAAAAGTATTCCCAAAGCTGGGATCATCACTTGAAGCAGTGATAAAATCATCTTTGAATCTCTAAATTTATTGTAAAGAGGGAATTTATTTATGAAAAAATCATTAATTCCTCCGGGATCATTCGATGCCAATAAAATCGCCAAAATACTCATTGCTAAAAATGACCACTTCAAACGGTCCTTTATTAAAATCAATCCTAAAATAAAAAATGTGAGCATCAGTGCACCGAAATAAAAGGCACCACCACTACTCGACTGTCCACCCCAATAGCGATTCATCTGAGCAATTTGTTCAGAATACTGGCTGTCTACATTTTCCATAGCAAGTTCATCATTTCCAAGATAATCACCTTTTTCTCCTTTAGCATTTGGCGACAAGATTGAAAGGAACTCTCCGGGTCCAAAGTTGTATTCTAAAATATAATTTTTATTCAAACCTTCTTGCGCTTGAGAATTACCAGGAGTTTTTGGTTTAATTGTCAAATCTGTTGCACCGCGTGTTGTATGCTTGCTGTATTCCAAAGTTGTCATAAGGTTACTTGCAGATGGTAAAACAGCTAGAATTGCCCCTACTGACAAAGCTGCAATAACTTTTCCCAACGAAATAAATTCTTTTTGTATAAGTAATCGGATACCTTCTCCTATGGCTACTGCAGTTAAAAGGAACACCAAATAATAGGTCATCTGAAGATGGTTTGCCGTTAAATTCAAACCGAAAAACAAGGCGAAAATGATACTTCCTAACAGCCACTTCCCACGAAAAGCCAAGAGCATTCCACCAAGTGCTGGAGCCATATAAACAATGGCATTGACTTTAGTCATATGTCCGCCAGCTAAGTACAAGATATTGATTGTTGAAAATCCAAAGGCAATAGCACCTAGTATTCCGAGCCAGGGATTTATTCTCATACAAAGCGCAAAAATATAAAAACCTAACATCGCCATAAATAAAATTCCAATTGGTCGAGGCAATCCTAACTTGAGAATAGAATCTACTATAATTAAGAAATTTGAAGAGTGTTCAACAGAAATTTGATAGGCCGGCATTCCACCAAACATGGAATTTGTCCAGAGTGGATCAACTTCATTTTGCAAGCGACAATCCACAATTTCCTTTGCCATTCCTTGAAATTGCTTTACATCATTTTGCTTTAAAGAATAGTCGCTGTAAAGTGGAGAAAAGTATGCAGAAGCTAAACCAATAAAAATAACGACAGCAATAAAATGTGGTAAAAGGTTTTTTAATAATGCTTTCATGAGTAGTATTATTTTTTTTGTGAAAGTAATAAGAATCTCCTAATTATTGATTCAGTTTGTACATGATTTAATGAGAAATAATTGATTATTCACATAAGAACTTGCTAAAAATTATTTTACAGTTCGTTCAAGCATTGGAACAAACTTAAAAGTCCCAAATTCTTGAATTGAATATTCAGTTTCTTGGGTTTTAATTATTTTCAACATTTTTTGTTCTTTCCCTTCTCCAACAGGAATAATCATAATTCCACCGATTTTTAATTGCTTTATCAATTCATTTGGAATTTCTGGTGCTCCACAGGTAACCAAAATCTTGTCATAGGGAGCATACGATAGATTTCCTTTGTAGCCATCTCCAAAATACATTTTTGCACTAAAATTAAAGAACCCAACCATCTGTTTTGCTTTCATAAAAAGTTCTCGATGGCGCTCAATTGAAAATACTTTGGCGCCTATATGACAGAGAATACAGGTTTGAAATCCAGAGCCAGAACCTATTTCTAGTACTTTCTCCCCTTTCTTTAGTTCCAATAAATCAGTTTGAAATGCAACTGTGTAAGGATGAGAAATTGTTTGTCCTGAACCAATTTGGAAAGCCATATTCGTATAAGCTTGTTCATCAAAAGCTAAGTCTAAAAAAAAATGGCGGGGAATGGCATTAAAAGCTTCCAAGATATCCTTGTTCTTAATGCCCATATCAACTAATTCTGCAATAAGAATCTTTCTTTTTCCTTGGTGTTTAAACGTATCTTTTAGATGTTGCATTATTTAACTTCCTTTAATTCTATCCCAACGGGACAAT
>Ga0304730_1002940_pt1 | contig 11774 bp, 8 predicted proteins | sample M_130628_MF_Meta_FD_190474 | JGI IMG/M metagenome (GOLD analysis project Ga0304730, IMG submission 190474) | Freshwater microbial communities from Lake Montjoie, Canada to study carbon cycling - M_130628_MF_MetaG (v2) (version 2) | ecosystem: Environmental > Aquatic > Freshwater > Lake | place...
CTAAGACTAGAGCATTTGAGATCTTTAAAGACATGTTAAACAATTATCACTTTAAGAGACATTCTAGAAATATCAATATTAAACTGTCTAAAGAATTAAAATATTACGACACTGAATTAGAAGTCACTGATGCTACACTATTATCGGAACCTATTCCTAGTAGAAGAATTCCGGGAGTGGTTATTATTAACAATGAAAGAATTGATTATTTTGAAAAGAATGGGAACGTATTATCGCAACTACGCCGAGGGTGCTTTGGCACCGGAATAGCAACAGTTCATCCCCTAGGCAGTTTTGTTATAAATGCCGGCGCAACTGAAACTGTTCCCTACACTGAAAATCAAGAAAAATCTAATTTTGTTAGTGATGGTAGCACTATTCTAATAGGACCATTAGATTTTACCCCAAGGCAGTCTACTAGATCAAATTGGTATCGAAACTCAATACCCACTGAGTACGGTCCCTGCGACGAAATTGAAGTTTTTATTTCAGGTAAAAGATTGCGTAAAAATCCAATCGATGTTTATGTAGAATCTAAAGGAGCCAGCAGTCCGTCTGCAGACGAATTATTAGAAGCTGAGTTTTCAGTAAACGGTACTTCACCGTATATTAGATTAACGGCTCCTGTAGATGCTGGCGCAAAAATAACAATTATAAGGAAATTGGGAAGAATTTGGTATGAAAGGAGTGATCTTGCAGCCAGTAAAGGTATCACATTATTATCTAACAATACTCCTATTGCAGAATTCATAGCTGCAAAGACCTCTGAACTGCCCGAATAAATACTACTATGAATACTCAACCAGAAAACAATATGCCAACTACTCCTGAAAAAACGCCAAATGAAACAGGTGGATTTCATTTTGAAGGCCACATAAAAATCTTCGACCCTAAAAGCGGAGAAATTTTAATTGACAAAAGAAATGCCATTCATTATGAAAATATGAGTGTTGCAATGGTCAATAGTCTGTCAAATCAAGGACAAGGAACACTATATCAAATGGTGTTTGGTAATGGCGGCACCAACGTTGACCCCACAGGACTTATAACCTATCTTACACCAAATACAGTAGGTATTAATACCAGTTTGTACAATCAAACATTTAGTAAGGTAATTGATCAATCAGCAATTGAAAATGCAGATCCTATTAGAAACAAAATGGAAATTAGACATATTAGCGGTGCAACCTATAGCGATATTATTATCAGCTGTATATTAGATTATGGTGAGCCTGACGGTCAGGAAGCATTTGATAACAGTCAAGACATGAGCGGTAATTTTGTGTTTGACGAATTGGGGTTAGTATCTTTTAATCCTTCAGGTACAGGTAAATTGTTAACACATGTTATATTCCATCCTGTACAAAAATCGTTAAATCGGTTATTACAAGTGGATTACACAATACGTATCCAAAGTTTAACCAGTTTCACTGAGGTATAAAGATGCCATATATTGTTAATTTTACAGATAAAGATAATAAGCTACCAATTACGGTATACGATAATACTTCTAGTACAGATACTAGCTTGACATTTCCTGGTAGAAATGTAACAGGATACGGACAGACTATTGCAGAGAATTTTTTAGCACTGCTAGAAAATTTTGCAAAAGAAACACAGCCAGTTAATCCCGTAGAAGGACAACTGTGGTATAACACAACAGACGGAGTTCTTCAAATATGGGACAGCACAACATGGAAAGCCGCCAGTAATATTCAAAAAGGTGGAGTAGCACCTCAAACTGAACAATCAAAAGTTGGAGAATTGTGGGTTGATACAACTAATCAACAACTGTACGTTTATTCGGGAACACGTTGGATCTTAGTTGGACCTAATTTTTCAACAGGCCTACGTAGCGGACCTCTTGTAGAATCTATTACAGATTCTGATAACGTTTCTAGAGTAGTTTTAGTATTTTACATTGAAGACATTCCAGTTATTATTTTTAGTAAAGATAGCTTTACACCAAAGATATCTATTTCTGGATTCATAACAATTAAGTCTGGCCTTAATATTACAGAAAACAATATTGGTCTTGGCGGATTTGATACTAAAATTTATGGATTAACAACAGCCGCTGAAGCACTGGTAATTTCTAATGTTGAAATTCCTGCCGGTAAATTTTTAAGATCGGATGTAATCAACACTACTGAATTTGGTATCAACGTTAGAAATAATCAAGGTATTACACTAGGAGTTGACGGAACATTTAGTTTATCAACATCTGACGTATCTTCTAAAATTTATAATTCAACGCCCGGTAGCAGTATTGACCTACAGGTAAACAGAGATGGTATTCCTGCAACTGTATTACGAGTGATCGAAAATACTGTAGGTATTAATGTACTATCACCAGATGAAGCATTACATGTAGATGGAAACATTAAAACAAATGGTTCTTTAATATTGACAGGCACTTCACCGAGTTCAAATTTTAACAATGGAACGTTTAGAACAGCAGGCGGAGCCGCAATTACAAAAAATCTATTAGTAGGAGACGGACTTAAAGTTATCGGAATAAGTGAATTTGATAACATCCAACCGTCCGCTACTGATTTTTATGACAGCGGAACAACTTTAAAGAGATGGAATACTGTTAGAACAAAAACTCTAATTGCCGAAACCATTGAGGGAGTATTAACCGGAAATATTGTAGGAAATGCATCAACAGCTACAAACTTAAGATTTTCCACCACTTTCAAAATGGAGGGTGATGTCACTGCTCCTAATATTGTATTTGATGGTCAAGTAGGTGGTAATACAAAAACATTTACAACAACACTGACATCGGGGCTAATCAGTAGTAAAGATGAACCATTTCCTAATATTTCTATAAAAACAGATAATGTATTAGTCTATCGTCCCAGCGTTGGCTTGATAAGAGAAACTAGAGATGCATTTGTTGCAGATCTTGCTGTACCAATTGGTGCAATATTACCCTACGCAGGAGCCGAAGCACCTTACGGGTATATCTTATGCGACGGTAGCGAACTTGAAAGAACCAAATATAGTGATTTATTTGACGTCATTGGAACAACATTTAACGGAACAGCACCCTTAAATGGAGTGAATACTTTTAAGGTTCCTGATCTTAGAGGTAGATTTCCCCTAGGTAAAGATAACATGGATAACGCTTTTACTGTACCTAACAACACAGGCGGATATATCGATGCTGGTGGTGGCAACATTGATCGAGTTTCTGGAACAGCGCCAGACAATCTAGGTGACAGTAGCGGTCAAAGTTCTAACAGCCTAACAGTAGCTAATCTTCCAGAACATGAACATAACATGAAAGGATCAACAGGTCAGCAATACTTTGCTACAAGAGTCGATAGTGCTATTCCTAGTGACACCGGATCTTTCTCAGAAAAAGGACCAACAACAGTGGGACAAAGTCAATACATTCCTAGTTCAGGCGGTGTTAAAACAGTAGGGACATTAGGTCAAGAGTTCAGCGTTATGAATCCATTCTTAACACTAAACTATATTATTCATTCTGGCCCACCAGCATTCTAAGGTAAAGAAAAATGGCATATACAATAAACAAAACTGACGGAACAATTTTAGCCACAGTAGCAGATGGGCAAATAGACGAACTATCTACTGACATTACGCTGATTGGAAAAAATTATAGCGGTTTTGGCGAATCAATAAATGAAAATTTTATTAAAATTTTAGAAAATTTTTCTAGCTCTTCACAGCCAGCTAATCCTATTAGAGGACAAATTTGGTTTGATGTTAGCGAATTAAAACTAAAAGTTTATAGCGGAACAGGATTTGTTCCGGTCAGCTCTGCTACTATTTCAACTCAACAACCGTTAACATTGGGAGTTGGGGATTTGTGGTTTAATGACCTAGACAAACAGTTATATTTCTATGATGGGGCAAATACTATTTTGTTAGGTCCTGCGTATTCAGTAAGTCAGGGAGTGAGCGGTCTGCGAGTTTCAAATATTTTAGATTCGCTAAATCAAAGCCGAGTGATTACTTATTTGTATACTAACGGTGTACTATTAGGAATTTTTTCAAAAGATGCGTTTACACCTAAATTGCCAATTGATGGATTTAGTGGCAGTATTATACCAGGATTTAATGCAGGGACATTGTCCGGATTAAAGTTTAATGTCACAGTGACAAACAGCGAAAAACTTGGCGGCCAACCAGCAAGTCTGTATGTAAGAAATGACACTTCAAATATTGTTAATGGACAGATTATTGTTTCTTCTAATCTAGGATTAATCATTGGTGACGCTAATCAAGGACAGTTTCAAGTTCAAGACGGTAATTTAATTATTGCTAACATTGCCTCAAACAAACGAACAGTAGTTAACGTTAGACGAGATGTTATTGCTGAAGAAGCAATATCTATTGAAGCAGATGCTAGACGTATAAATCTCTATCAAGGATATCCCACAAGTCAAACACTAATAGGTGGAAGTTTAACTGTTGAAGGAAATCTAACAGTTAACGGAGATCTAGTCACAGTTAACACCAGCACAGTCACAATTGAAGATAAAAATATTGTACTGGCCAAACAAACTGGTGTTGTGCCCACAGATGCAAATGCCGCAGGCGGCGGCTTAATATTACAAGGTGCTGCCAGTCATGTATTTTTATGGCATGATGTGGGACAACTTGCTCAGGGGTCTGTAGAAACAGCTGGTTCATTTGTGATTGGTCGTAGTTATGTAATTACTTCATTGGGCACCACCAATTTCACCTTAATAGGCGCTGCCAACAACACACTAGGCACTGAATTCACCGCTACGGGCGCAGGTATAGGAACAGGTACGGCCACACCCGCTACGCTTCCTGCATTGGCCAGTCAGGCATGGACAAGCTCAGAGCACATCAATCTTGCTACCGGTAAAGAATTTAAAATTAACGGAGTCACTGTATTATCAGGGACTTCTTTAGGGCCGGGTATAACCAGTATTCCAGGTGTAACCAGCTTTGGTGTGCAGACACAATTATCTGTAGATAGCCTATATCTTAATGATGCTGCTATACAAGTAACGGTATCAAATACTGATTTATCATTGCTTATTAACGGTACAGGCGGCCTAAATTTAGGTAGTAAAAGAATTAAAGCTGTCGCAGACCCCACATCAAGTACAGATGCAGCAACTAAAAATTATGTTGATAATACAGTTAGGTCAAGAAATCTTGTTCTTAGTTTAGACATATCTGATGGTATTTCTAATGCAGGTATAGCATCATTATTAGAACAAATTGCACCCGTTGCTGAATACAATAACGGAACAATTGCTAGAATATTATGCTCTTTCCTAGTTAACGGAACAACTAACTTAGATATAAACCCAATATTATCGACTTCATCGACAGAATTTGTCACTCCAACAGGAACTGCGTTTGGATTAAACAACGTTAGTTTTGCAACAGCAACAATTGCGGCTCCTGGATTAGTAGTTTCTAGAACAGTTAAGACTTTTCAAATTATAACAGGCGTATGGGTATTTGTATCTTAATAGTTAAATATGTAATGGAGCGATAAATGGCATATATTATAAACAAGTTTAGTGGCGGACAATTAGTGGTACTAGAAGATGGTACACTAGATACTTCTACCAGTCTAGGATTAGTAGGTAGAAATTACGTCGGCTACGGTGAAATTCAAAATGAAAATTTCTTGTTCCTATTAGAAAATTTTGCCAACGAAAATCCTCCATCTAGACCAATAACAGGACAGACCTGGTATAATACAGATCTTGGCGCACTTAATGTATATAATGGGACCGTGTGGACACCTGTGGGATCTGCAATCACCAGCGACACAGCACCTGAAGGATTTGATGGCGGCATTTGGTATAAAGATACTACAGATCAACTTTTTGTATTTGATTCAGGATTTTGGAAATTAATAGGCCCCGAAGCAGTTGAAGGGTTTGGTACAACAAAAATTTTATCTACCACAATATTAGATAGTAATGGTATAAGACACGCCGTAGTAAAAATGATTGTGGACGGTGCAGTCCTAGCAATTTGTACCAACGATGCATTTACTATAGATATCACTGATTTGGTTGATGGTTTTTCAATCCTACAAGCTGGTATAAATCTTTCAACAACTAGACCAATTATTGGATCACTGACAGGCAATGCTCAAACTGCCAGTAGACTATCTTCTGGTAAACTAATCAATGGGGTACTTTTTGACGGACAGAACGACGTCACTATTAAATCTAGTACTACAAATATTTTAACAAAAGGCACTTATTTAACAGGTGCAAACTTTGATGGCTCAACTGCAACAACATGGGCAGTAGATGCTAGTTCTTCTAACATCATTGGTAAAATTGTTGCTAGAGATAGTGCTGGAGATTTTTCAGCAAGTACGATAACAGCCAACCTAATAGGTAATGTAGCAGGCAATATCAATTCTGTAGGCACTAGCTATTTTAATAGAGTAGAAGCCAACGAATTTGTAGGAGCAACACTGTCTGGTAATTCATTCAGCGCAACTAAATTACAAACAGCAAGAACAATTAACGGTGCGTCATTTGACGGTACTGAAAACATAACAGTTCCTGCTAATGCAAATACTCTCACAGGAACTATTCTAGCAGCAAATGTAATAGATTCTAATCTAACTAGAGTCAGCACACTAGACAGTTTAGATATTAATGGAACTGCTGGCCTAACACTTGGAGGTCCTTCTGTTGGTTCAGCGCCTTTACGAATATTTTTAGATGCAGAAACTATTCCAACATTATATTCTAGAAATGCCGGTCTCAACATCAGTGTTCTTGATCCTTCTCAGCTAAATGCAGTAGCAATAGTAAAGTTAATTAATTCGTCAACAGCACTTGCTGCTGGAGGCCTCAATGCTCCGGCACTAATACCAAAGACTGATAGTGCTGTAAATTTAGGTATATCTACAACAAAATGGAATAATGTCTATGCTAATCTATTTGTAGGTATTGCAACTACAGCACGATATGCAGACTTAGCAGAAAAATATGTAGCAGACCAGGAATACGAACCTGGTACAGTATTAGAATTTGGCGGTGATTATGAAGTCACATTGGCACAAGATGGAACCAATAGATTAGCCGGTATTGTATCAACTGATCCTGCCTATTTAATGAACAGTGAATGTGTTGGTACCTATGTGTCATCTATTGCACTACAAGGAAGAGTACCATGTAAAGTTAGAGGTAAAATACACAAAGGTGACATGCTAACAAGTGCTGGCGACGGTTATGCTAAAAAAGCAGTAAATCCACAAATAGGCACAATTATAGGTAAGGCTCTAGCTGATTTTGATGGCATAAGTGGTGTTATAGAAGTAGCAGTAGGCAGAGTTTAAATGGCTATATTTACGATAAATAATTATTACAACGGAGTTAATCAATGGCATATCAAGTAGACAAATTTAATGGAACATTTTTAGTTTCTGTTGACGACGGCACCATTGATACCACCACTGATTTACGTTTTGTAGGTAAAAATTACGCTGGCTACGGTGAAGTCCAGAACGAAAATTTCCTACATTTATTAGAAAATTTTGCAAATACCAGCGCACCTCCTAAAAGATTAACTGGGCAAATTTGGTATGATAGCGGCAATAAAAAATTACGCTTTTATGACGGAACTAGATTTAGAACAGCAAGCGGTGCTGAAATCGGACCTACTGCACCATCTGGATTACAAGCCGGGGATTTTTGGTTCGATACAAGTGCAGAACAATTATATGCATGGAATGGAGCAGAATTTGTATTAATCGGTCCCGAAACACAGCCGGATCTTGGAGCATCCGCAGTTTCAGCTCAAGTAGTTAAAGATAATATTGGCAATAATCATACTATAGTTAAATTTCAGTCCGGTGGCGATGTAATTTCTATTGTTAGTAAAGACGCATTTACCTTAAACAGCACAATTAATCCTATTACAGGATTTACTGTAATCAAGAAAGGTGTTAATTTAGTTAACACTAATGGCACAACCGGAGTCACAGCTACCGATCATTACTTCTGGGGCACCGCAAGTAATTCTGCAAGATTAGGCGGTTATCCTGCTTCTGAATATATTAGACTAGGTGAAGTGGCATTTGACAGTGAAATCTCTTTTAAAGATGCCGGCCTTACTATTGGTGATCAAAATGATTTAAGAATACGAGTTGAAAATGGTGATGAGCCGGTAATTGAAAATCGTTTAGGCAACACCATCACATTAAGAATTAGAGTAACTGACAGTGACCTAAGAAACGTTGGTATTATTTCTTCCACCGGTATGGTCCCAGGAACAGACAACTTTTTTAACCTTGGGTCAACAGCTTCTAAGTGGGCAAATGTATATTCAACAGCATTTACCGGAGCATTAACAGGAAATGTGACTGGTAATTCAACAGGGGTACATAAAGGTAATATTTTAGCAGACGATAATTCGGTAGCGTTTGCCGCTATTACTAAAACATTTACAGGAAGTTTTTCCGGCACACTAACAGGCAACGTTATTGGATCCGTGACCGGAACATCTACTAACGCCTTAACATTAAACAGTCTTATAGGCGAGCAAGGTGCAGTAGCAACTTCGGTTGTGCTTCGAGACAGCAGCGCCAACATAACTGCAAATAGATTTATCGGAACTACTGATAAATCAAATAGATTAAAAATTGATGATGCAGCAGTTGATACTGATGTAGACTACCGATCTGCAAAAACAACAAAGACTGCAAATACTATTGCAGCCAGAGACAGCTCTGGAAACTTACTAGCAAACACCTTTGACGGAACTGCAACGGCGGCTCAATATGCTGACTTGGCAGAAAAATATCTTGCTGATGCAGAATACGAAGCTGGCACAGTGGTTGTAGTTGGCGGCAATGCAGAAGTTACAGCATCTAGCTACGGTGAGTTAGCTATAGGTGTAGTAAGTGCAAACCCAGCTTTTATGATGAATAAAGATTTAGAAGGCGGAACCTATATAGCTCTTAAAGGCCGAGTTCCTGTTAAAGTAAGTGGCAAAGTTAAAAAAGGCGATCGTCTTGTAGCAGGCAACGATGGAGTTGCTCAAGTAGCTGCTGATCGTTTAGATATTTTTGCTGTGGCACTAGAATCTAGCGATGATGCTGAAATTAAATTAATCGAAGCAGTGGTACTATAAGGATAAATTATGGCAATAGGTGATTTTATCTCCGCAACTGATTATAACACAATCAGAACCAAAATTCAAAATGTCATGGCAATAGGCACTGGAAACTTTGGATACGGACAGACAACATTTAGCTCGTTGATTTCGGCAGGCAATTCAGTGACAAAAAATCAGTGGGACGCCCTACGATACGACATTTACAATGCAATTTTACATCAAACGGGGTCAGCACCTTCGCTAACTACAGTTTCTGTTGGAGATGTAATTAGATACGGAGCAAGTCAGCCTAACTTTCAATACGACACAATAGCTGACCAAGCAACTGCAAATAGATTTAACTTAGGAACAGGACAATTTGTAACTGAAGCAATTAATACTACATCGTTTACTTCTTCATGGTATCAATCAGTTAGTTCCACAACATCGGTTACATTTGCTACAGCAGAACAGGCAAGATTTTTCTTTAATGCTGGAGGAAAAATTCGATTCGCTAGTACTAGGACAGGTGGCAATGGAGAAGCACAAAACACTTCTTGGAGTAATCTGTTAAGTACGGCTGGAACACAGTCATTTTCAGCAACACCATCCGGAGTAAATTTCTTTAACTTGACTAGCAGTTATCAAACGTTTGCTGAACTTACAGGTAGTTCGGCCTATTCTAATAACAAATGGCGATTAGAAGCTTCTTGTAATGTTTCTAATAATTCTTTGGGAACAGCAAATATTGTTAATTTTAGAATAACCTGGTTAGATGCATATACAGATATTGGGCCAACTGGACCAGGTGACTTGGTAGACGGTACGCTTACACTAACAGTTGATCAAGTTCGCCCTGCAGGATTTTTACAACCTAGCGGTACATTTACTATTATAGGCCCAAGCACCACATCAGTAGGACCAATTTCAGGTTCGTAGTTTTTTTATCCCCCATAAAACATTGCATAAATAATATGCGTGTTTTATAGGAGATACCATGGACGACCGTCTAAAAGCTGCCTTAGACTTTTCTAATTATAGACAAACTCTAGCAATACAACGAAAAACCCTTAGAGAACGAATTGAAGGTAAGTTAACCTACGGCCATTCTGGCGGAATATTTAAAATTGATAGAACATTATTGGTATTTGTTCAAATGCTAATAGATCAAGGCAGAACAGAAAATGTTCCTCTAATTGATCAAAATGAAAATCCAATCCTAATCTTAGATCTACAACAGTTTCAAGATGAAATTCTAGATAGATATTTTTCAGCCACGTATGAATATCACGAAGAATACGAAAAAATTAAATCTAGTAGAACAGTAGAAAAATTATTGAAAATATGACCAAAGGCGTATTAATTTTTGCTCACAACAGTCCTGAAATAGACTATGGAATAATGGGCGTAATTTCTGGAGGCCTAGCAAAAAAACATCTAGGGTTGCCAGTTAGTTTGATAACAGATAAGTGGACTATTGATTGGTTAAAAGAATCCGGAATGTATTCAAAGGCAGAATCGATATTTGATAAAATTATTGAAATTGAAAAACCTAGAACTAAAAATGTAAGAACTTTGCATGATGGCTTTTACAGCAAAACTATTCCCTTTGTAAATTCTAATAGATTTTCAGTTTGGGATCTAAGCCCGTACGATCAAACTCTATTAATTGATAGCGATTATTTAATTTTTTCTAATCAATTAAACGAATACTGGGATACCGATGCCAGTGTAATGTTAGGGCATTCTATGAATGATATAACAGGAGAGCGTAGCGGAATATTAGATCAACGAGTCAGTGAAACTGGAATCCATATGTTCTGGGCCACAACTGTAATGTTTACAAAAAATGAAGAAAGCAGATTCTTTTTTAAATTAGTAGATTATATAAAAGACAACTATCGATATTACGCAGACTTGTTTAGATTTAATCCTAAACAATATAGGAATGATATATCTTTCAGTATTGCCAAACATATTATGAATGGATATGAAACTGAATTTGTTTATAGTTTGCCTCCTATTCTAACAGTATTTGACAAAGACATTTTACATGATGTAGATGGGGATCAATTAATATTTTTAATCGATAAACCACTGAATTGCGGAGATTTTTGGGCCACAACTACACAAGGGTCTGATGTTCATGTTATGAATAAACAAAGTATTATTAGAAACAAAGAAAAATTATTGGAATTAATATGAACTTTGGTTATCTAATAGTTGTTTCATCTAATAAAGAAGTTGATTATCTCAAACTGGCTTATGCATTAGCATTAAGTATTAAGAATACTCAAAAGCCAGGCTATGATAAAGTTGCTCTAGTAATAGATAATCCTGAGCCGATTAAAAATCTAAAAAGCCCGTGGGTCTTTGATCATGTAATTAAATGGGACAAAGAAACCCATTGGGATGGCCGCAGTTGGATGGACCAATTATCTCCTTTTGAAAACACAGTATGCCTTGATGCAGACATGTTATTTTTAAGAGATTATAGTCATTGGATTGATTATTTTGTAAAACACAAAGATTTATATGTTGCTAGCAAAGCCTATACTTATAGAGGCGAAGAAATTACCAGTGACTTTTATAGAAAAGCATTTACAAAAAATAAAATCCCAAGCCTGTATTCAATGTTTACCTTTTTTAAAAAGAACACCGATATTGCAACAGAGTTTTTTGAA
>Ga0304730_1002942_pt1 | contig 11772 bp, 25 predicted proteins | sample M_130628_MF_Meta_FD_190474 | JGI IMG/M metagenome (GOLD analysis project Ga0304730, IMG submission 190474) | Freshwater microbial communities from Lake Montjoie, Canada to study carbon cycling - M_130628_MF_MetaG (v2) (version 2) | ecosystem: Environmental > Aquatic > Freshwater > Lake | place...
ATCCAGTAATTAACCCTGGCATTTCCAATTCAGAAGCGCAAACAATTTCACAAGTAATCATTTCCTTGTTCTCTAACATGATATTAAATATAGGAAAAGCCATAGTAGGATGATTATCATCAATCCCAATATATACATTTATGATAGTTGCATTCTTAAGAGGAGCATAATATTTAGCCATCCAAGAATGGTTCTTCTTAGCGTTTTCTAACTCCATATCTGTAAAAGTTTTACGATGTTCCATCATTCAGAAATACCTTCCACTTTTGGTAACCCAAACAAAAAGCCTGGTCCATTACCTTCTGGATCTTGTGATACTTCTACTTGAACTTCTTCACCAGTAATAAGCTTTACAATAAAGCAAGGCCAATAACCATCATCTTCTTCAACAATCCCAAATTCTTTGACTACACCTCCCACCAATTGACCGTAATACTCTTCCCAAAACTGCTTTTCTGTTTTTTTCTTAGCCATTTCCTTATCTCTTTCTTGTTGGGTTAATAAAATACTTAGGTTAATTACCAGGTTTTTTCATATAATTCAAGTGCAGCAATATCAACTTCACAATCAAACTTTTCCTTAAGAAATTCATTGATTGAATCATAAAACACTCTTGCTGACTCATAAGCGTCGCTACTCATATTCTTAGCAGTAATCGCGACAGATAGTTTTACATAATGGGTAGCAGTTTTCTCTAAACTATTCATTTTCCTCCTCACAATCGTGACCGTAAGCCATTTCCTCACCGTCAAGCATTTTCATACACTCAGGACAACGACCAACATAAACTTTGCCATCGTCATCAATTTTTACATGAACTAAATCAATTTTTACATCTTTCATAATCACTCCCAGTTATATTTTCGTGCATTCTTCAAGACAGTTTCGTGAGCAAGCTTTCTTTGAATCCTTCTCATAGATGATACCTTTGACAATCCCCCTGCTACAGATAGGGCAATTGAAAGGCTTATCGGTACTGCCAAAATACATAATGGGATTACCAATAAGAACTTTAACAACTTTCTCATTTGATGCTACTTTCGCTATTTTTTTCGTTGCCATAACCTATACGCTTTCTTGTCCGGGGTCATTTGATGCTTTGATTTTCATTTCTTCATAAATAAAAGATGCCATATCTCTACTATGAACACTATTGCTATACAACTTTTTATAATCATCATTTCTTAACTTAACAATGATATTCTCTTCAAAAAGTAATTCTTTGGCAGCATTAAGCATAATTTCCCAACTATCTGGCCAAATACTGTCATGTATTTTTTGAAGCAATTGAAGCATAACTACACTATCAGAATCAATTCCCCATTCAGGATGAGAATCTCTTACAATATCTAAGATATGATCACTATCAACAGGTGTTAACTCAATGTTTTCATCATAATAAGCATCTTTAATTAGACAACCAACAGCACAACTTTTACCGTTATACCATCTCTCACTACTTTCTTCTTCCATGTCATAATCTTTTGCTCTATAAGCACAATCGCTATCATAAATAAAAGACTTTTCACCTTGAGAAAGCAAATGATCATAAACAAGATCAAAAGCTTGCCTATCATTTTTCACAAAAGTTCTATTAAGAATATCTAAACTAGTCATTTTTGTCTCCTTGGTTCTTGTAACTGAATAAATCACATATTTCTTGCGAATCAGCCCTAAAATCCTCTAAGGCTTCTTCTATATCCACAACACCCTTTTTGTAATGACTCCACTTAAAGGCTCTTAGACGCTCAATCCTAATGGTATGGTAAAGAACCCAGCCCTCACTTCTCATAACAAACAGTTTTCCATAGCTTTGATAGTCATAAGAATTTCTCCTAATGATAATTTTCATTAGACTATTAAACTTTCCATCATTTCTAATCTGTTCATACATAAGATCATGTTGTCCAACATAAAAATCCTCGTAATTAATAGGGAAAGGTAAACCCTTATTAATTAACTGTCCATCACGTTCTGTATTCATTCAATGAACCCCGCATCCTTTAGGAAATCAATAGTTAAATCTGGAACATTAGTGCTATTACCTTCTTCATCTGTATGACCAAAGATAACTACATTGCCAACAATAACATCACCTTTCATTAAATTACCAGTTTCTTTGGCAAGGTATGTAGCAATAGTATTACTATCTAAACGATGAAGTTTACCTTCTTCATTAATAAACATGTAACCATATTTACCAAGCTGGACTCCTTCAATCCAACCACCAACAGATTTGTTAATCTCTTCATATTCCCATGAAGATTCAACTAACGCGCATTCATTATCAACTGAGATAGTTATAGCTTTCATATTTTCCTTTTCTAGTACAAGCCGTAGGCTTCTATTTGATCTTCCGAAATAATTGTTAAAATAGAATTACTACCCATAGGGGCATCATGATGATGTAGCGAATACTTAATATATTCACTATAGATTCCTCCATGCATAGACCATTCACTATTAACAGACATACCTCTAATTAATTCTTCTGCACTTCTAGCATAGATATAACCACTATGTTCTCCATCCCATAGCCTTAAGTTATTTACTTTCCACCACATTGTTTCATTCTTATTAAACAAATGTTCTGTAATGTTGCTAAAATCTTGTATCATTTCCTCCCAACAAAACCCATAACAGTTTTCAGATGGAATACTTATATCTTTCTCTTCATCATAATCTTCACAAGTGCAACCATTAGTGATATTAAAACTAAAAATTTTATCTGGATCCATATTTATCTCCTTAGAATTGTCTTGGGTCTACTTCAGAACCCATATCAAAAGTTACAGCAGAATATTCACCAGTTTCATCTGGAATATGATACTCATTAATATTCCAATACCATTCATTACCACCAATGACAACCTGTTCATAATCATCAAGATCTTTGATAGCTTCTTTCAATTCACCAACAGTTAAAGTAGGAGAATTCTTTCTCCTCCACTTAACAATTTCATCATTGAAATCACTAAGCCAAAGAGCAATACCATAAACTTTTTCATCTAGACATGAATCAAAAGGAAAATCATGTTCCATTTTATCAATATCATTAACAAAGCTTTCAGGCATTCTTTGCCATTGTGAACATACTTCATATAATTCATTAACTACCTTCTGAAAACCATCAGCAACCAATTCCATTGACTCAATTGAACCCATATACTTCCTTTTCTCTATTGAACGGATAAATAGAAATAAGACAAAGCAATTTGCATGCTTTGTCTTATTCCAGCGTTTTAGGTAGGACTTGAACCTACAACCTACAGATTAGAAGTCTGTTGCTCTATCCATTGAGCTACTAAAACGTAATTAGAATAGGCAGGAAATCTTAACTCAACCCAAATGAAAGTCTTAATACAACTAAGCCGTAAAACTTAATCGCACAGATTTCCCTTAGCTTTTCCGAAAGGGGTGTAAAAGCTTAGCCTATTCTAAATCTTATAAACTAGTTACATTTAATTGACCAAGGTTTCCAACCACATTGACCATTTTCTTCACGACCAGACCAAAGCCTATACGCAAAGTAAAGGTTATTTCTAGGATCAAACATATCATCAGGATGATTGTAACCCATTTGCAATAACCAGGCTGTATGAATTTGATTAATTTGTGTTAATCCTGCATCATGTCCATTCCAGGCATCAATAGTACACCTTGATTCTTTCCACATTACTTGGCTTAACTTAGGCCATTCCTTTTCTGTCCAACCAACTTCCAATGCTAAGTCGTGAAATTCACCACATTTCCCATATAAGTAACGAAGTTCCTCAACAGTAAATGCTTCACCATCTTCAATTGCAATATTAACTTCATCAATATCTACAACTTCAGTTGGTAAAACTGGCATTGTTGTTGGTATTACAATAGTAGTTGTACTTTCTATTACCTCATTAACTACAAAATCTTCATGAGATAACTTAATCGGTTCAACATTAGTATCTCCTGATGCTGATCCTAATTTAGCAGCACCAAGTACTACTAACATTCCTGCTATAAAAATTATTTTCTTATTTTTCATTATTTGCTCCTTTAAAAAGTGTGTCTAAACGAAAACCGTTTTGGCATCGCTGATTTCAGTAGCAAAACGTAATTGTCTACAAACAAATCGCTTCACTATTAGTTTAATCAAATAAGCCTCACCTCCAAAGTGATCTATCTATTATACTACAAGTACCCCTATATGGAATTGAACCATATCTAACACCTTATAAGAGTGCTGTACTAACCAGTATACGATAGGGGCAATCTATATCAAATAGATATAGCTTCCTTAATAAAGGAACCGTACAAATACTTATAGGGCATCAAATGGCATCTCATATTGTATTGCTGATTATCTTTTAAATAATCAGCAAAACTCTTATATGAGATAATATCTACACCATTTTGTTTTGCTTCCCTAATCAAAGGGAACAATCTATCTTTTAATTCCTTATTCATTCCATTCCCCCTGCTGGCATATAATCTTCAAAAGAAACAACTTTTGCTTCTTCAATAGGTTCAAACTCATATTTCACATTACGTTCATGAATGTTCTTAGTAACAGGATCTAATTCAAGAATCCATTTATGATCAGCTTCATCACAATTATGATAAATATAAAGATGATCAAGATAAGGTGCAATTGCTAAAAAGAAAACCTCATGCTGACCCCACTTATCATTATAACTAAAATCAAAACAAACTTGGTTCTTAATCAACAAAGAACTATAATCCCAACCTAATACGAATGAAAACAAATGATCAACTTCAGTTAAACCTTCATCATAGTTTTTATCAACCCAAGAAAACCAATATTCTCTTTCAGATTTTGGACCATAAGACCCACCTCTTTTCAAATCATTTCTCTTATTCAAATCTTTTAAAGCTTGAATAATAGCACCAGCATTTTTCTCATCATAATGCATTGTCCCAGAAATATCAATATATGTACCCATCTTATACTCCAATCATTAATTCTTTGTGTGTGCGACTTGAAAATTCAATTGCCATATCAATAGCTTCAGTCAATGTATGACAAACATATTCTAAAGAATCAACACGATAAACAGTATCATCTTCATATTCAATATGTAACTCAAACCAAGGATTGTTAATCCATTCAATTTTACCAATTTCTGATAATTCAAATATATCTTCATCATTGTTGATATTGTGAGAGATTAAATCTTTAGGTTTTCTTAGAATTGTTGGTTCACCTTGATAGTTTGGTTTTTCAAAAAGAGCAATCCTTGTTTCACCTATGACATATACAAAGATAACACTTTCATTACCAACTACTTTCACTATTGGTAAACGATTTCCATCATCATACCAAACAGGATCTTCTCTATTAAGTTTTCTTTGATCATCTTCAAAATATATTGAATACATAAAACCTCCAAATAGTTATTTATTGTTTACAATACTTCCAAGAAGATAAGCAAAAACATCAAGCCTATCCTGCTCAGTTAGATTATCCTTATAATATATAATTGCTGAATCAATAACATCTTTTGTAAACTCTTTGTCATTCCTATGTTTCTTCAAAACAGCAATGAGATGCTTTGACCATTGAATGGAGAAAGCCAAACCAGGGTCAATCTCATTTTCAGTATTCTTTTTAATACTAGCAAAGTTTCTTAAGAATCTTTTAATAACAGTCATTCATTCTCCCAAGGTTTAACTACTCTATTACCAATATAATTTGGTTTAATTAATTTACTGAAAGCAGAACCAAAAGATTCTGAATCAAAGCATTTAGATAGAATACCTAAAGGTAAGTCGTTGTAAGCATATCTTGTTCCATTTGAGAATGTAACAATTAGATCACCATTAACTTTATAAAAGTCAGTCATATCCTTATTGTTTGATATAGAAATATAAACAATATCAGTAATATTACTAGACGCTAAATCATCAATTTGAATTCTAATCTTCAAGTTCTGTCTCCAATTCTATTGTTATCTCTTCGTCTATACCAAACTCATCGGCAAGCTTTTCATAATCAAATCCATCATCAGGAGTTTTACCTGATTTAAAAAGATCATTATGATAACCAATATTCTTTTGTATCTCGCGATAAGTTGCTGAATATGGATTGTAAAAATATTCTTTGAATGGCCCTACTACATCTTCACCAGTAGTGTATTCAAATATTCTTGCATACCAGTTATCAGGTTTAAATCCATGTTGTCTTTGACATATCCTATTAGCTTTACTTAAAGCTTCTTGGATAGTACCAGTATCATCAACACGAATGGGTATCCTGAATTCAATTACATAATAACTACCAAACTTAGGCATATTATCCTAACAACGCAATTAACGATACGCCTGCCCAAAGTAGACACAATATTATAAATAATGGCAACATCATAAAAAATGTTACACACATTAGCATAAATGCAGCTGGATACAATAATCTATACATCAGATATCATCCACACTAATAACATTCTCAAGACCATTAATAATAAGTCCTGTACCATCATTATTAACAGATAGCATACCAGACATAAAAGTTACAATCTTACGACCATTGTAAACACAATCATTATTGATTACAAACATTTTCTTCGCAACCCTTAGAACTAAAGATTTAGATGAAAAAGATGGAATGATATCCCAATCCATAGAACCACCCAAAGATGACAACTTGCCAATGGGAAATACTATCATACCGTCAATCACTTGATGAACGGATTCCTTGAAATATTTCGTCATCAGTTTGCCAATTCTGATATCAGCAAGGTCTCTAAACTTTTTGCCAGCATCATTGCCATCAATATAACCAGATGAAAGATGATCATATTCATGAATAATAGTTGAAACAATATTCTCAACACTATCACAGCAATGATCTAAATTGATAATAATAATACGATCTTCAATAGGACTCTTCATATTAATAGTCATACCAAGATTCTTTTCAATACTTGAAGTAAAAATAGCAATCCTATTAGAATTAATAACATCATCTAAACTAGGCTCAAAGTGTCGAGCAATATCCAATGCCTTAACAACATTAGGATAATCACTCAAATTGTAATCAATATCAAATTTGTATTCTTCACCAGCAACAGACAAATAGTTTTTGACATTCTTAGCATTAAGAATGCTATAGAAATTACCATTTGACACATACACAGGGTTATAACCACGCAATGTAATTGCATCTTTTACACCAAAGGCCATTGCTTCTCTATCAAAGATAACAGAGTTATCTCCATAGATATCCTGAAATGCTCGCCTAATCCCTCCAAATGCGCCAGAGTAACTATAAGCAGAAGTATTAGCCCTAGCAAATTCAAAATGGTTATTATCCATCATACCAGCAGAAATAAAATCTCTACACAATTGCTTGTCTTCAAGATGTGCTAATACTGTAGAAATCTTATACTCTAAGTCCCAAAGAGATTGAACAGTTCTCTCTTCATTAAGAACAATACTATTAATATTGTAGTCAAACAAAGATGTATATTCATCAGTTGAGTAAACCAATACTCCATGACAATATACTCTGAACAATTTATCAATCTTTTTAAGTAGACAAACATCATTAATTTCAAGAAGCACTTCACGATTTACAGAGAAATACTTATCAAAATTATTATGAATTTGCATAAGTTCAGGGGCAGCAGTAATGAAAACAGAAAACTCACCACTAACAGGTTTGATTTCGCTTTTATCAACAATACTAACATTCCAACTACCACCACCAACAGCCCCGTCAATGGCATTTGCAATTGCTTCACGATAGATTTGAAATGAATCAATCCACGATAAAGAACCTGCTTCTAATGTAAAAGATGAAGGCTTACGGTAATCACCATAATCATAAGCAATGCATTCAATATCATCTTCCATTTGTTTTACATATTGCATAACAAATGGTCCAGTATTATCATTACCAGTAAACCACCATTCCCAACCATTTCGTAAAGCTGCAATTGGGGCAAACTTAATACCTGAACCAAATTGACCAATCGTATTTGGATCATTTCTCTTAGTTGAAAGACCAAGCTTCTCCAGAGCAATTCTGGAGACATTCTCGGCAGTATTAGTAATTTTTAAATACTTAGTAGACATTATATCAATCCTCTTTCTTTGTTATTTCTTTGTAATCTAAAGCGAATACGGTTATAAGTGATTTAATTTCTGCAACAGAAAGACTAATATTTCGCCGGGCATAATCCTTTGCCAGACGCAAAGCCCAATCAGAATTTTTGATGTAACTAACATTCGTAGACAGACCAATATGCTTATGCACAATGTCAGGAGTTAACTTATTGTCAATCCATTCACCATCAACGAAGCTAGTAGTGAAAGAAAGATTATCATATTTCTCCATGATTTTCCATCTCGCATACCATTCTTTAGCGTTAGCATCAGTAATATTACCAATGCCAACAGCCATAGAACCAAAAATCATAGTCTTAGTTTGAGCATTTACATCTTGATATAATTCACCAATATCAGGACTATGCTGAACCCATAACTCGTCAGGATTTTCTTTAAAATACGCAACTCTTTCAGTACTCCAATTTAAACTCATTTCAGGACTCCTCTCCAAATTTGAACTTATCTCCATGAACTTGTGAAAGATTATCTTTCACTTGATTAGTCAACCATTCAACATTCAATGCAAAATAGCCATTCTCTGTAGTAACTAATTTAGCAGTATTCATAACAATCTTATTAAAGTCATCACGACTAATAGTGATACTGTTATTCGGAACGCTATTAGGAACAGAAGTAATAACACTAGGATTATTACTAGCGTCATTCACTTGCAAATTACTAACAGCAAGAGCGTCTAATGCTTTAATTTCCTCTGCAATAAAAGATTCAGGATCACGCAATCCTCTTACAACACTAACTTTGAAATCCAAATCTTTCTCAACCAAATGCAAAAACGCTTTCGCAATTGCATCTGTAAAAGCATTACCTGTACCACAACTATTACCAGGCACATATGATTCCAAAAGACTTAGTGCTTCATCATTTATATCAAGTTCATTTGGAATATCCAAATAATCTTTCAATGTACTAGCCAAGTCGTAATAGTCAAGATGTTCTTGAATATTGCTTGCTAATTCTTCATTATCAAATTCATCAATTACTTTGCTGGATAGTGAATCGTAATCAATTTCTTCCAATAATTCTTCAATATAGTTTTGCTTATTGTTAGAAATATGATTTTGAATAAACTCCTCAATATCTGAGGTAGGGATACTAATATTGATATTTTCCATTTTGTTTTCTCCTTAGTTAATTTCTGATGTTTCAATTAGACTGTCAACAATTCTTTGAGCATACTCGTATATATATGAATTTTTAGAAACTTTCATAGATGCGTGATCATACCAATCTTGATAATGATATTCAATATATTCAATACAGTTATCGCTATCAACAAAAACATTAAGCCAATCAGCAGGGCCACCCGTACTAAAAAGAATTTTAACAACTTTTTTAGATGTAATTTCTAAAGGCAAATTCCAAAATTCTTCAATTGCTTCATACGTATCTTCAGAGTTTTCATTATCATTTATTTTTTCAATTAAAGTTTCCATATAAATGGACCAATCATCACACTTGCCCTGAATCAAATCTTGGCAAGTCTTTTTCTCATTGTCAGACATTTTCTCTCGTTTCTATTGTTTGGATATTTTAGATGTTTTACACAAAGGACCACCACCGTTTTCTAACACATACCCTAACAAAAATTGAGTATGTGCTAGAAAACAATATGGCATTTAATCACTCACTCAAATAATTTTTTGCATCTGCTGATAATACAATATACTTATCAAGCTTATTATTTTTAAGTTTGTAATTGTAGTTATCAATAATCATTGATGACAATGTTATTGATTTCGTAACAAATTTAACATCACTTGCAATCATATGAGATTTAGCGATAGCCAATGATGGTTCGCCTAACTTCTTAATTGCTAATGCAAGTCTATCAATATCTACATTTTTGTACTTTACAATAATTGTAGAAACTGCTGTAATATATTCTGCTTGAAACGATGTAGAATTATTTCCATTGGCACTTAGTAATACTTTGATTACCTTTTCTAAGTTAATAATTCCTATCTTATTATTAACTTTATGTAGAGTACCAATGGCTCTTATTACACCATCTCCGGGCTTATCGCCAACACAAATGTTATTGCGATTAAGCATGTTATTGAGTTCAGTTAACTCAATATCACCAGATTTAATTGATGCTTTATACAAATCAGATTTCTTAGGCTTTGTACGATTTTCATTCATAATAACAAACAATCGTGCTTCATCTTCAATAGTTAAATCAAAGAATACAATTGCATTGATATCAGTATTGCCATAACCTAATTGCTTCAAAGCTTCAACTCTATGCTGACCGTCAATGATATACAAATCACCACTCTCACGGATAGACAAAGTTACAACCCCAATAGCATTTGGATTATAATTCTTAATGATGTTGGCTACTTTAATCTTATTCACATCACGCTGATAAGACAAATCAACCATCAAATCACCAGGCTTCACCTTAGATGAAAGCTTATTCTTAATCTTGAGACTAATCCCAAGATTCCTTTTTATTTCCTCAATAGAAGCAGTTTCTTCTGCTTTTTTCGTGATTTCTTCAAAAATCTGGTCGCTATACATAATGTAATTCCTCTATGTCTGTTGTAATGTAAACTAAATTACCTGCTATTGTTTCTTCACATTCTCTATCTGACATGATTTGTGCAATCATTTCTGCTTCAGATTGAGAATTCAATGGGATGACAGTTGTTTTTGTCATCGTAATTGCATATCGCTTTTCCACTTGATAGCCTTTCTAATTAACTCATCATCAATTTCATCATATGGGGCAAAAAACTTTTTACGTTCTCTAGCCGTAAGGCCACCCCAAATACCAAACTCTTCCTTATTTCTAACCGCTTTAGTTAAACATTCAAATCTAACTGGGCATGTTTTACAAATAGACACTGCTTTTGAAATAGCTAACTTAATGCTTTGATTATGAATTGGACCTCCATCAACATAAAACATATTGACATCAATTTCTTTGTCTCTACAAGCAGCTTTTTCTTCTAAAACTGAATCAATCATTTACTTGTTCATCTCCTTCTTCGTCAAAAAACTTTAGCATTTGATTAACTTCCTTATTCATATCATAAAATGGTATTGTTGCAGCATTATTAAAAAGATCAGGAACAACTTCTTCTTCTTGCATTCTAATGTACTCAGCAAAATCATCTGTATCTATAAAAGTTATTAGAGTCATAACAAAATAACTCAAAGCAGTAACTGTATCAGTTGCTCTACTTACAATAACATTTGCACTATCTTCATTTTCAGAATCTTCATAACATTCATTCATTGTTCTCATAATCCAAGTAATATTAGATACATAAGATGTAGGATCAATTTCTTTCATATATCCAACTAACCTAGAAAATATTTCAGCATACTGTGTACCATCAATAATCCCATCTGGAATCCTTAAGTCAGCATTAGCCAAATTCTCTGCATCATCATCATCAAACACTTTCATCCTCTATTCCATTATTAATAATATTATTCTCTTCTTTTTGAGACTCTAAAGACAATTCATACTCCTCAATATAGTTATCAGTAATCTGATCAATCTTGGTATAACTTTCGACTGTCAATTGTGAAAGAACAATTCCATTCATACACTTATAGAAACCTTCAAAACACATTCCGGGTTCTTCAAACTGTAAGTGAAATAAAACATCTTTGTATAATTCAGAAAGT
>Ga0304730_1002948_pt1 | contig 11760 bp, 8 predicted proteins | sample M_130628_MF_Meta_FD_190474 | JGI IMG/M metagenome (GOLD analysis project Ga0304730, IMG submission 190474) | Freshwater microbial communities from Lake Montjoie, Canada to study carbon cycling - M_130628_MF_MetaG (v2) (version 2) | ecosystem: Environmental > Aquatic > Freshwater > Lake | place...
TTAGATGAGAGCATTGAAGAACAAGAAGAGGATCACCAAAAACACTAACTTCATCGAAAACTACACCAGAAGCACCATAAACGAGGCTGACAGCGTTCTATCAGTGGACTTATTTCACGAGTCCCCTGTCACTTTGAGTGCAGCGAAGAAACAAATTAAGGGTCTGTTCGACAAAATCAGGGGGAAATTCGAAGAGTCCCAATACCTACTGGTCACAAGTCTGGAAAACCAGCTCCCCAAGCACAAGATGCTGATCACATTAAACCAACCAAGCTCCAAGCTAGAAGAGCTGCTCAAGACAGAATGGTGCAAAAGTTCCGTGGAGGTTGCTGAGAAGGAGAATGCTGAACGATATGCACAGAGTTTTAGTGATTTTTATCTGTCAGCGGCGGAAGAATTGCCATTCACGAATCAAAATTCAAAACAGGTTAAGTCAAAGCTGTTTCAAAGATCGAGAATATCTAATTAGATATAAGTATTTTTATGAAAACTCGTTAAATCCACTTGAAAAGCACACATCGTGGATAAATAGGATATGTGAATAAGAAAATTTCCATCGATTACCACGAAGCTGAGCAATTCGAATTTAATTTCACGCCGAAAAATCAAGAAATTAAAGTATCTCTATTTCCAGTCGATGAAATCCGACCTGATTCGGAGAAAAACTCACCTAGATCTTCCCGCAAGCCCAAGACAAGTGATGAGAGAAAACTAGAGCGGGAATACTACCGACTAAAATTCTGGGAGAATCGAGTGGTGAGCAGAAAGCTCTACGACTATGTACAAAAGAATGTATTTGTTCCAAACAGGGATGGTTATCGGGAGTTCTTTTGGTATTTGGTGCTGAATCTACACAGACAGCACTTCGATGATATTCTTGTTGGAGGAGTATTGATTGCTGCATTCCTGAATCGCTCAACTAAGAGTAAAGCAGCTAAAGCTTCCCGTTTCCTTGAGAGTTTTAATCGAGAAGTAATGGTTCCGATGGGATCTGTCCTGAAAACTGGGGAATACAACTATGTTCAGGGCAAAAGTAGGGCAACGAAGGAGTATCACTTTGGAAAGCACGAGCAGGCAATGGACGATCTTCTATTAGAACCGCTGACGGATTTGGTATTTATCAAAGATGGATCTAGTGCAAACAAAAGTGATCTAGTTAGGATTGAGAAGGAGTGTCTGGATGCTTCTTTGCTTGTGGAGAAACTTTACCCTCTGCCCGATGAAGTTATTTTTATTCAGAATTACTTGAATAAACTGCCGTCTAATTTCTTTACGGGATTAGTGAAGTTGAAAATTTATCAAGCTAGACAGATGGTGAAATTTTTAGATCTGAAAGAGCAAGCGGTAAAGATGCAGTACGCATTTCTTAATTCGATTGAGCGTTCCCCACTTCCGCAATATCAGCAATCGCTTCACGGTAAGTCTGTACGGCTTTATAGCGGTTCTTCTATTGCTGCCCTTACCAGAAAGTTGAGGAGATTTTTTCTGGCAGATTCGCCAGAGGGTGATTTGAAGTGTGCTCAGTTGGCTATTGGCTCCGTGCTCTTTGATTACCCGAAAATTCATGAATTCCTGTCTGACCCCAAGAACAACGGAGATATTTGGAGGGAGATAATTCCTGAATGGGTAGACCCTGAAGACTTCGATTTCGTCAAGGATCACGTGAAAGAAGCAACCTACTCCGTTCAGTATACAATGGAACGGGGTGCAGTTTATTTTATATTGTTAGGCAAATTAGAGCCTCAATTTGGATATAATTCCAATGTGCTTGCCAGTCACATACTACAACACTGGGTATTTCAGGAGATGTTCGAGTGTGTTGGTAGATTCGTAGAAAGACTAAACAACGGATTAGAGGTGACGGATGCCTACGGGAGGATCTACCGTCTATCGGAGAAGCTTAATACTGGTGCTCTAATGGCTTGTGTTGCCCAATCATATGAAACCAAGATGCTCTACCCAGCATTCGAATATGTAGCCTCAAAATCCAATGGAACCAAAAAAGACAGGATTCGTATAATACTATTCCAGTTCGATGGGTTTAATATATGGGCAAGAGATAAGAAATATTTAGAATTCTATAAGCAAGAGATATCTGATGCAGTAATAAAAGGAATAGAAAGTTGTGAGCATCTATTAGGCAAGAGGATACCTATCAAATTTGAATGGAAAGAAAATAAAACAAAAGAAACTAAAGAAAATATAAAAGAAATAAAATCCCCCCTATTGGTTCCGCACCCTCTCTGTAAATTTGCTTAAATTGACAAAAAGTGTCAGCGAATTAAAAATACTAAAAATTTCGTATTTATATACAGAAAATGTGTGCTCGATAACTAAATACTTTTATATGTTTACGCATCCAGAATACGCAAAAATGAGAAATCTATGGAAACCAAGAACTCCTAGAGAAGAAGAATTGTCACAGTCGTTTGAAGACCTATTCATTGCCGATGCTGAGAAAGCTGGTGCGGCCGATTGGGCGCGTCAGTACAACGTAAAGTTTGTTGACCGTGTCAGATTAATGGACGAGTTCGCGGATATTTCACCAAAAAGATTTAGTGACGTTTGGAATTACGAAGCGAGTCTTTGGAGATATGTCTAGTTTGCGAACCCTTAGTTAGCTTCGGATTCTAGGATTTACTTGAATACGAGACGAAAGAAAAACTGACTTTTCTTTTGTGAAACCGATCTTCAGAAGTTCTTATTTTTCAGAATTATACAGCTCAGCAATGTCCTTAGCGGTCAAGGCGCGGTTGTAGATGCGCACATCGTCACACTCGAAATCAACAAGCGTCCAATTTGCATAATTATTCCCAATGGATAATATTGTCTGATTAGATGACGGTGCAAATCCTGAATATTCTGTCTCACCCTGAAGAACACCATCGATAAACAAGTTCATCTTCTGCTTAGACACAGTCATTACAATAGATTTCCACACACCGAATTCGAATGGAGCCAACGATAGCACATAAGGACCACCGCCCTCCCATCCATACTGGAAGAATGCTCTATACTCTGAGTAACCACTGTCAGAGTTAGAATCAGTTGTAGGGCCTAATCCAAATTCCATACGAAGCGGCCTAGAATCTCCCCCGCGAGTAATACCAAATAAATTTGGATAATGCTTATCCGTCGAAATTATGCGAACCCAAATAGAATATGTATAGTCATGATTTAGTTCTAACGGGAAAGATAAATTCTGATTATATAAATAACTTCCACTTGACAGTCGGTATGCGGAGTTTGGACGTCCAAACCTGTCGGTAGCGGGTATAGCACCCACCGTTTGAAGGTGATTTCCATTGTTACTGCGGTCGCTGATATCTCCATTGAACATGTAATGAATCAGCATTCCCGAAGTAATGTCCGCAGGCAGCTCGCACACAACGCGGAAGCCTACCCCCCCATGGGGACCGCCCTGCCAAAGATCATATGAATTGTATAAAATTTCCTGTTCATTGGCTGATAGTTCAAAATCCCCGCCCTTGATGATTGGGTGCCCATCTTGATTGCTGCTGCTAGTCCATTCCCACACATTCCCTGCTAGGTCATATAGGCCAATACTGTTCGACGGAAATGATCCCACTGGAGCTGAGGTGGTAAATCCATCGTTAAAGAAGGAGAAATTTCCATCTGTTGCTGTAGGCGGAAAGTAATTTCCCCAAGGATAAATAAAATTTTGATCCGCTGCCCTCCACTCATCCGCTGAGGGAAGTCTCCAAGTTTTCCCCGTTTTACTGCTCAACCACGAACAGTAATCGTTGGCATCTTCCCTTGAAATTGCGACGACGGGTTGGGTGTCGGTTGGACTATAGCCAACCTCACTCCACGAAGTGCTTTTATTCCATCCAGTTTCCGCCACAAATCGCTTCCATTGACCCACAGTGGTTTCGTATCGAGAGAAAGCTACGTTAGTGCCAGCAACTTGTACCACCTCGTGGAAGTTTGGGTTGGTGGTGGCGCTGTATTGTATACTGCCACTGGTTACGGAACTCTGTCTGTTACTGGCTCGTAAGGTATAGGTGCCTGAAGCCAACGATCCCGCAGCAAGAGGCAAAGATGCTGAGGTTCCGCCGGAAATTGGTATTCCATTTTTATACCACTGGTAGCTGACCTCTCCGCCTTCAGCTTTCGCCAACAGAGTTCCATCAGGGTAGATGGCAGGTTGGGCTGTAATTTGTACTGGTGCTTCAGAGTCGTATAAAGCAGCTACGTCTTTAGCGGTGAGGGCGCGGTTGTAGATGCGCACATCGTCAAGTTTACCTTTAAAAAAGGCGTCCCCTAGTGCTTCGCCCAGAGGATTCTGTCGGCAGCCAATTTTTATGTTTGAAAGGGATGTCTGGAGAGCTACCTCTCTTTGAGCCGTTAGCAACCCGTTAATATAACCTCTAAGGTTTAGGCCATCGTAGGTAACTGCAATGTGGCTCCATTTGTCGGTTAACGTTAGATTTCCTAGCGCGAGATCGGCATTACCTCCGTTGCCGTGGAAAACCAAGGAGCCGTTAGCAGACTCAAAAAATGCGCCAAAAGCTTGGCCGTCGTAATCAAGCCCACCAGATAGCATCCAGCCTCTCTTAAGCATGCTCGGGTTAAACCAAAAACTAAATGATTTAGGAGTGTTTCCTGACGGAAACTGAGCTGACGTTTCAATGTAATTGTCTGAACCATTGAACTCAAAACAGCGATTGCTATTTCCAAAGCGATCATTGGCTAGTGCTGCGCCAACAACGGTGCCGCCGAATCCATTCCCACTTGTGTCATTCGCATTCCCATTAAACGGATAATACGCAACTAGTCCTGAGGATATGTCGCGAGGTTTGAGTGCCTTCGATGTGCGTGCTAGGCGAAAGCCTAGGACGTTGTATGATTCAGTGGGTGCGTTTCGTCCTCTAAACGACACATGTAGGAAATCTCCCACGCAGTTGTAGGCCCCTCCGCGAGCAATTCTTTTATCACCTTGTGAAGCGCCGCGAGGATCCGAATTGTTAGAAAAGCCCCAATCGAAAAAATCCCAACACATTTCCCACACATTTCCAGTCGTATCGCAAAGCCCATACCCATTAGGGGAGTAGCTTCCTACGGATATCGATGTTCCTGTGAGGCGATTGAAGTTTGCCTCATCGGGCTGAACAGCGTCTCCTAAGGAGTACCTTTTACCAACCGCACCACCTCTTGCTGATTTTTCCCATTCCGCTTCCGTTGGGAGACGATATCCATTCGCCCCCCAATCGACCATGTCGGTGGTCATATCAACATTTCCAATCCGATAAACAGTTGCTTCGGTTTGACTTCCACTAGTGTAGTAGCATGGTGTCAACCCTTCCATCTCGCTCTTAGCGTTGCACCACTTAAAGGCATCGTACCAATTCACATTGGTGACGGGGTAATTATCCCCATTTCCCGCTCCCGCATTATCGAACTGGTAACCATGAGCGTCTGCCCATTGTTTTACATTACGCCACTCACCGTAGGTTAACTCCGTTTGAGCCATGAAAAACTGGCTAACGTAAACGTTGTGAACTGGGGCATCGGCGTTCCCATCCAAGTTGTCTCCCATTTGAAAAGTACCAGCGGGAATCAAACTAAAATCAGGAATGTAGGAGGATTCGTCAAAAACGTGAAACGAAGTTGTTGATGTCGTTGATCCTATAGTTGTTTTCAAGGAGTAAGTGCCACTAACCAAGCCTGATAGCGGAATCGTTGCGGCTGTTCCTCCAGCTATTGCAACGCCATCCCTAAACCATTGGTAGCCAATATTACTGCCTGCCACGGTAACTGCGCTTAGGTAACCAGCTGGTGTGGTGTTTTGTTGAACAGCGAAGGATGGTGTAGAACCAGAAACAAATTGAGGAGGCAAGCTCAGTGTGAAAGCGGAACTTCTTACCGTTACTGTGCCTTCAGCAATTGTGGCTCTGTATGTTCCGCTTAAAATTAACCCATTGAATTCCGCTCCGTACACTTTGTACGTGACAGTACCGAAACCCTTCCCATAAATATTTAAATCTCCGTAAGGTGTTAATGGAAATGAGCTTTTGATTGAATCTGGAAGTCGGTCAAATGTGACGGGGTCGCTTGCCTGACTAGTCAAAGCACCAAAAAATACAGCGATCTGGAGCTGGATGATGGCAACAAGGAATCTTAAAAAGGGTTTCATGCTGAGGCAGTGTTTAAATTACGTTTAAGGCATCCTCAGCCCCCTATTAAGGTTAGCGACATTTTGATAAGGCTGCCTAGGCGCAGAATACACGGTTCTGTTTTATCGCGTTACACGAAAGATGTTTTTTTGGGAGGACGCTGCTGAGGGCTCTGCTGTCACATAAGCATTTCTGTAAGAGATAGGTAGCCGAATAAAATATACAGAAAACAACATGCGGGATTTCAAATGCGCCCCACAGGTTCTCAATCTTCTATTCTTTGGAATCTGCTTCGTCTCATTTCGTTTCGCTCCGAGCAGCGAAACTCTGGTTTTCACATATTCTCCTTCGATTTCAGCTTCGGTTGCTTTATCTTGTTCTAGTCCATCTAGATACTTGAGGAACAGAAGCCATGATGATTGCTCGGTGTAATCCAGTTCGGAGCTGCAACCGCTTTCCTTCCAAAGGATGTCGTCGATGTTTTTGAAAGTTTGCTCGAACATGAAAAATTAGAGGGATGGACTTGGTCTGAACGGCGCATCTAATGCTAGGGATGCAATAGGTGATAAGCAAACTCTAAGGGGTTGGGGTTAGGGGGGAAGCGGATCTCAAAAGGAGGTCGCTTTTTTTCAAGCGGTTTGCGGCTGAGAGAAACGCGTGTCAAAAATTTAGCCGACCTTATAGAACTGATGAGCTTAGCTTAAACAGTTGGCGATATGGCACAGATCTTGATTTTTAAATCAAGTGCGATTCTTGAACAGCTTGAGCATTTTAATTCGCTCTACCCGTGAACTGAAGCCAACCCTTCAACAAAGGGCATTCGAATAAAATTTTTGTTATTCGAAATGAGAGTTTCTTAGGAGAGCACACATCTCGGACTCACCTGTTTAGAATCCTACCAAGCTTAGAGCCGCACAATACTGGATTGTTGCCTCAGGTCTGGGGGTGCTGGGAACAGAAAACAGATGACGATTGTTTATTCTGTAAAAAACTGAACAGTAGATATTTGCGTATTATATTGCTGCTCCGCAGGAGCGAACAGAAGTCGCAAGAATCTAATCCAGAGAAACTTGGGTCGAAACTTGAATGTTATCAAATTTTCGAGGTACCGTCGAGGTACCGAAATGACAGAAACTACCACTGCGCTCCTAGAGTCATTACGTAAGTCCCTCTGAGAGAGGGAGCCGGCAATCGGGCTCGAACCGATGACCTGCTGATTACAAATCAGCTGCTCTACCAACTGAGCTATGCCGGCATCTGTCACACACACTACCCTTACTTTAATTTCTGGAGGCACTTTTGCAAGCTTCCCTCACAGACTAAACAAACTATTCAGAATTGAACTAAAAACTAAACATTCAACTCACTGAACATCCCTCCCGAAACTTATAAGAACTTACACTAAAACCCCGTAGATTCGATTCGACCCTTGGAAGGCGCTGTCCAAATCGTTGATGGCTTGTCGCTTAAAGTGGCGACCCTAACGGGATTCGAACCCGTGTTACTCCCGTGAAAGGGGAGTGTCCTAGGCCACTGGACGATAGGGTCTCTTGCGAGGGACGGGAAGATTAGCGGACGGGCCGTAGTTGGCGAGCCCTTTTTTAACTTATTTATCGGCTCCGCAATCTAGTCTTCAAAGACTATGGAATGTAGTCCAACAGAGAAAGTTTCAACATCTGCGCGCCCGCTTGCATGGCCGCTTGGTAGGCCGTCCTTGCGCGCGTGAGGTTGACCGTGGTCTGCGCTATATCAACATCAGCATCCTTGGAAATGAGTGAACCCAAATTATCGAAGCGACTCGATGCCTGAGTTTTGACTGCTTCAATCCGGGTCTGCATCGCTGCATTGTCGGCCAGAATCCCGATAATATCATTTTCGGAAGTCAGAAGGTTTGCTCGGGCTGTAGCGATCGCAGCAGTGCCTCCATCTGCGGCGCCGGCAGTGTTGTTGAGACCGTCGCGCAAGGCAATCAGGCGGGTGACGAAATCCGCGATCTTCGCATTGCTCGTCCCCGAGGTGAAGGGGGAGATGCTTAACGAGTTAGACACAGCGATGGACGAGCCATCGTAAGCTGCAGCAATTGAAACGGTTCCACTCGCAGTCGCATTGTTGCTGAGCGTGATGGTTGGAGGGACTGCAGTCGAATCCGTGGAAAGGATGGTGGAGTTCGCAGGGATGCCCGTACCTGTGACGGTCTGGCCCACGGCGAGTCCGGTGAGGGAGGGGACCGTGATGGTTGCGCTGCCACTGGTGACCGTGGTGCCAGCGACTGTGACAGAAGGACTGGTGACTAACGCTGCCGGAGTGGCGGCACCGTCATCGGCAAAGGGTTGGACGGAGGAGTTGGCCCCGTTAAAAAGGTATTCGCCCTGGAAAGTTGAATTGCCAGCGTCGATAGAGGACTTGATAAGCTGATTGAGCTCAACGGCGTACGCCTTACGTTCAGCAGCGGAAACGGTGCCGCTGTTGGAAAGTGCTGCCAATTCGCCGGCACGCGAGGAGATAGACTGGAGTTGGTCAAGCGCGGCGAAGGAAGCTTGGGCGACACCGAGGATGCGATCCGCGTTTTTGGTGTAGACTTGAAGATTGGACTGCTCGGAGCGCATGCTCATGATGCGGCTCGCGGCTTCCGGGTCCTCGCTGGCGAGGCTGATGCGCTGCCCAGAGGCGAGCTGATCGTTGAGCTGGGTCTGCTTGACGTTCAGCGTGTTGAGACGCAAAACAAGAGCATCAGACATCATCAAATTTGGAATACGCATAATCTTTAGTCTTTAGCTTGGAGCTAACTTTAACGGGTGGAAATTGGTTGGGAAAAGTTGAGTGAGCAGCTGCGCTTAGCGAATCATGGAGATCAGCGAAGTTAACATGTCATCAATGACGGTAATGACCTTCGCATTGGCCTGATACGCCTTCTGGAAACGCAACAGATCCGCTGTTTCTTCATCAAGCGAGACGCCACTCATAGAATCACGCTGATTTTTAACAGCGGTAGCGACCACATCAGCTTCGTCGGAACGGGTGGACACAGACTGAATCGTTTGCGCCAAGCTAGTAATCACGTTGCGGTTGTAATCGCTGAATTTGGCGGTAAATGCCGCGCCCCCTGAAATTGGTGAGCTCCAAGAGAAGCTGGCGTCGCGGAGTGCAGCGATTTTGGAAGCGATGGCGTTTGCGCCAGCGGCCGTGGTGGCTGAGGTCGAAAGGGTGGAGGCTGTGAGGTCACCGCGCACGGCGAGTAGGTCGCGAGAGGCCGCTAGGGTGCTGCTGGAAGCGGTGCTAGTCGCAGGAATCGAAAGGGTGAAGCGGCTGCCATCAAGCACCTTGGCGACAGTGGCTCCGGAGGGAATGCCAGTGCCCGAGACGTGCATGCCCACTGAAACTCCTGTTGTGTCGCTCACCGTCACATTACGGCTGCCTGCAACCGTTGCTCCACCAGAGAGAGAGACGTCCGTATTCTGGAAGAAGTCTGTACTGGAAGCGCCGGTTGGGTTGTAGATGGTATTGACCTGCGTCCTAAGTTTGGCGGAAAGGTCGGTAATCTGAGTGCGCAGACCCTGAGCGGTCATGTAAGTCGCGGTCGGGTTACCGAAAATCGCCTGATAGCGCCCCGCTACGGAGCCGCCCGTGGGCACGATGGTGTAACCCACTGTGTTGCTCAAGGTGACGATCTTGCTTCCGTCATTGATGAAGCCCATGCGTGAATCACTCACGCCGTTCACCGTCAAACTGACGTATCCGTTGTAACCGGTGGAACTCACGCTCTTGCTCAACTGGATCGACGAGCCGTCTAGTTTCGCTGTCACCGTGGTGCCCGAGGGGATGCCCGTTCCGGAAATTGAATCCCCGATACTTAGCATGGAAGCACCGCCATTGGAGACTGCGGTGGGAGTAAAGGTGCCTGCGGAATCGTAGTCTCCGACTTCAAATCCCTGAGTCCGAGCGCCTAACGTCCCAGCTGAACTGAGGGTTGCAGCACTTGCCTGAGTGAGATAACCGATTTGGTGGATTAGCTGACCTTGCGCCACCAACTGGATACCGGAAATACTAAGATTGGTCTCATTGGGATTAGCGGAATCCCTAGTGATATCGACCTTGATGAGAGTCGCCAACTGCTCCAGTTTTGCTTGGCGCTGGTCAATAAGATCAGATGCTCCACCGTTGCCATCGTCGACTTTACGAATTTCTCCGTTCAACTGGGCGATATCGGCGAGTAGATTATTGGCGGTTTTGACGTCCGCTACGATTTGCTGCTCTTGATCGATCTGGCTGGTGGCCAAGTTTTGGTCCACTTGGTTGAGGCGGTCAGCGAGAGTTTGGGCGGCGATAAGGGCGGCGCTGCGGGAAGGGATGTCAGAGGGATTTGCCGCGAGAGCTGCAAAGGAGTTAAAAAAATTGTCGAGGGCAGTCCCGATGCCGGTGGCGGAATTCACCGTATCGGTGACAGAGGAGGGACTGGACGCAGAGCTGAGTTGGCCTCCGAGGACGAGTTCGAGGTTGGAGAGAATCGCTTTTTGCGCTGCGAGGGAGCCGGTGTCGGAGGACTGGCGGATGACTTGTGAATCGAGAAAGGCATCGCGTAACTGCTGAACTTGAAGGACTTCAACGCCACTACCCTGAGGGCCTGTGGGGGTCTGTTCGACATACCGGTCGCCCATGATCGCGCGCTGACGAGCGTAGAGCGGGTTGTTGACGTTGGCCAAGTTGCGGCCTGTGATCTGAATGGCCACCTGATTGGCCATGAGCGCTTTGCTCGCTTGATTAAGATTTCCGAATAGTCCGCCCATAAAATGTTCTAAAGTAGAATAGCAAAGATTGTTCCTGAAATTGGCAGGAGGAGAAAAGAATGATTAATAAAGAACGATTGCGAAGAAAGAAAAGTCAGGAGCGGTAGACGGCGGTGGTGCCGGATAAAGATATTTTGACGCGACCATCATTTTCGTAAGTTCGCGCAGAGTTGGTGGGAGTTAATTCTTCGAGCAGATCTCGAATGACTTCGATGGAGCGCGCTAAGAGAACTTGATTTTGATTGGCTTTGCGTCGGACGTGGTCGGAGATGCGCAATAATTCTTCGACCAGAGAGCGCAACAAAGGTTGCAAGGCTGGAGGAAACCGTTTCACCAGTTCGGAGAGGGAGGTGGTGCGCGTGACTTTGGAGCGGGGCGCGATTTGGGCCATGAGCATCTCGCGGTACTGACGCGCTTTTTGGACGGAATCCACTTGGCGCTGAACGGCGTCGAGCAACATCATCACGCGTTCGGATTGACGTTGCATGATGGCCTTTTGTTGGTCGGAGAATAGTGCCAAAAGAGAGCCGTGCTCTTGAATTTCCATGCGCAGGCACGAAACCACTTGCTCCTGAATGGAGCCCGAACTGCGGGGCCCAACTGGCCTCCTGATCGGGGATGGTGTTGGCATGGGAACTAACTGGAATGTTTAAACTAGCGAATTAATAGAAAAAATTAACCGAAAAATCAGTTTTAAAAGGCCCGTCTACAGAGACCGGTCTTTACTGCTTTTTGTAGCTATTTGTCACCGCGGTCTTTTTTGAAGACTTCACTGCTGTTGCCTGCGAAGGATCCGAAGTCGCGCCTTCGTCGTTTTTTACAGGATCCATACGCTGACG
>Ga0304730_1002952_pt1 | contig 11753 bp, 8 predicted proteins | sample M_130628_MF_Meta_FD_190474 | JGI IMG/M metagenome (GOLD analysis project Ga0304730, IMG submission 190474) | Freshwater microbial communities from Lake Montjoie, Canada to study carbon cycling - M_130628_MF_MetaG (v2) (version 2) | ecosystem: Environmental > Aquatic > Freshwater > Lake | place...
CTTTTGTTTTATCTAATCTATTCCAAGCTTTGAATTCTTTCCCACCTGCTTTACATAGGTTGGTAATGTTGATATATCCATCTTCTTCTCTGCTTTCTATAATATAACCATTATCAAGCTCAAGAGGCACAAGTTCATATGGTTCATCAATTGATTCTTCAGGAGTCTCGGTTTCTTGTTCAATCTCAACAACTGTTTCCCATGTTCTCTCTATAGCTTTTTCTGCCATTGACTGTATTCGATCATTTAAATCATTGATTTGCTTTCTTTGACCATCTTGGAAATCTTTTATTACCAATTTCTGCTCCTCAATAATAAGTTTTTGTTCTGATAATTTTTTCTGATATTCATTAGTAATTTTTTTAATCTTAATTGTAAGATCATCTTCACGTAAAAGAGATGATTCTAATTTTTTTTTGACAATATCAAGTTCTTGTAATTGTTCTTGTATAATAGGAGTATTTGCCTTGCAAATACTTAAGTGACTATGCAAGGCAGATTTTACTGTAAATCCTGTATTACAAAAACAACATTCATATTGTTTTTCAGGCTTTTTTTGTTGCTTAGACAAACAATATTTTGCGGTTTTTTGATGCTGATTTAAAGAAGATATTGTTTTCAATACTGTTTTACAGTATAAACACTCCATTTTATAATATATTTAAATTTTTAAATAGATTTTAAAATATTTTAAAATCTAATAGAAATTTAAATACTTTTATGCTAAAAATGATGTAATTTTCAATATCGCTTTCCATTTCACTCATCTCAAAATCTTGAGAGAGATGAAGGTCCTCCAAAAGGATTGACCTCAAAAAATATAACATTTTTCCACCTTCTCCGAAAAAGTTTGATGGAAGAGGAAAAGATTTTCCTTTTTTGATTTCTAAATAATTTCAAAAATTCGTAAAAAATTTCCTTTGGATTATCTTTTTATTTTCCTCCTCCTCCGCCTTTTTAGAATTCTTATCTAACTCTTGTATTTTCTTAGTAAGATGACATAGTCTTAATCTAAAAGAAAGCCTTCTCATGCGTAAAAATAATTACTATGTCCGAATTTGCAGTTGTAAAGAATTTAGCTCCTAATAAAACAGTTGTTTTTAGAACACCGTTTGAAGGTGACGACGTTCTTGTAAGGACAGGATGCTCACCAGAGATATCATCTTTTTTTCAATGTGTACTTCATTCTTGTTCAAATTCTATGAAAGAAAAACAACGTATAAAACTTGTTCGACGCTTTCAAGAAAGCCTTGCATCTAAAAAAGATCGTGAATCGTGGGAAAAGATAGATGATGGTTTTTTTGCAAAAACTGCTCTTAAAGAAAAAATTACTGATATTATACTCAATTGTTATAGGTTCTTTAAAAATGATTCAAATGCTCGAGGGAATGCAACTCATAGAGTTATTAAAAACTTGGTTGGTGAAAATGAAAAGTTATTTGAACGTTACAAATTGATTCCCGATTTAATTCCTCTTATAGAAGGTTTTAAAGAGAAAATTATCTCTAGTGCTTATGATGATAGCAAAGGGTTAAAAATTTCTATATTAAATGAGAAAATTATTAAAAATACAAATTCTTATATAAAAAAGAAGAAAGAAGTTAAATCTCTTTCTAAAGATAAATCTGGACGTATTTGTGAGTTAGTAACCAAATTTGTAACAGAAGTTTTGAAAGAAGCAGAGGAAGAGGCTTTTAAAAGTTTTATAGCTAGTTCTGATAATTCGTCGGAGGATATAGACTCTTCTACTATTTCTACTATTTCAAACCAATTTAATTGCGACATATATATTATTAGTAAGAAAAATAGAATGCCGTATTTATCTCCTCAGAGTATAGAAAACCTAAAAGGAAGAAAATCAATCATGATTCTTTGTATTAATAAAGATCAATACGAAATTTTGGGTAAATTATTACCTGGAAATTCTATTCAAAGAGAATTTGATCATTCAGATCCACTTATTCGTAAGTTACATACCTTTTTGGTTAATCCTGAAAAGATTTTTAAAGAATTTAATGATCTGGTAAAGTATCTTCCAAAAGAATATCAAAATACAGATTCAAGTAGTAATTCAGAAGAAGATTCAGACGAAGAAGATTCAGAAGAAGAAGATTCAGAAGAAGAAGATTCAGATTAATTTTTATACGTAAAGTGATATACGTATAAAAATTCATACCTAAAATATATATTGGTAAATAGAAAAATGGAACTAGACATTACCGACTTTCTCATCAAATATCCTAACATTGATCAGTTTGATGAAGATATTTTAAATCCGTACGAAGAAGATTTTTACGAATCCGTTTATAAAAAGAAAGAATTTTACGACATTCGTTTAGAAGAATTAGAAAAAGTGCCAGATGAGGCTGGCTCTCTTATGAATCATCAAAAACTTATTTCTAGATTTTTTTCATCTAACACACTATATGATGAACTTTTGCTTTTACATGAAATGGGATCAGGAAAAACATGTACGGCTATTGGAGCAGTTGAACAGATTAGGAAAGAGGGGAAATTTCAAGGAGCACTTTATCTTGCTAAAGGAGATGCACTTGTCAATAATTTCATCAACGAACTTGTTTTTAAATGTACTGATGGTGACTATATACCGAAAGATTACAAGGATCTTACAGATTTACAAAAAGTTCATCGAACTAGAAAAGCTATTGAAGATTATTATAAAACTAATACATTTGAGACTTTTGCTCAAAGAATTAAAAAACATAAAACGGCAGACGCACTTTCTAAATGGTGTGAGTACGAGAAATTTAATAATAATGTTATTATCATAGACGAAGTTCATAATCTTCGTATGAAGGCACAAGTAGAAGAAGATGGAAAGAAAATCAATTTGAACGTATATAAAGAATTTTACAGATTCTTACACGCTGTGAAAGATTGTAAAATTTTACTAATGTCCGGAACTCCAATGAAAGATGGCGTTGATGAGATAGCGTCTGTGATGAATCTTATATTACCTTCAGATAAGCAGCTTCCGACGGGTGTTAAGTTTATAACAGATTTTTTTGATAAAAATAATGATATTTTAATTGTAAAAGATTCCCATGTGGATATTCTTAAAAATGCCTTCAAAGGGCGAGTATCTTATTTGAAATCTATGAGGTCTAGTGTTGAAAAACTTTTTCAAAATAATGGTGATATAAACGATAAATTAGATCATATGGTTGTGTATGAGGATAATATGAGTGCTTTTCAATCAGAACATTATAAAAAAGCATACACAGACGATAGCGACGGAAAAGAAAAAGGTGTTTGGGCAAATTCACGTCAGGCTTCCCTTTTTGTTTTTCCAGATGGATCTATTGGTAAAGAAGGATTTGTAAAATACGTTACCAAGACAGTTGTAAAATCTCTTACAGAAGAAAAAAGTAAAAAAACTAAACATATTTTTTCTTTATCCGAATCTTTAAAAAACGAAATTGTAGGAAAATCCAAAATAGAATCGCTAAAAAAGTTAGAAAAATTTAGCAGTAAATATGCTGAATCGATTAAGACTATTCTAGATGCTCAAAGAAACGGTAAATCTGTTTTTGTTTACAATGAATTTGTTACTGGTTCTGGTCTGATATTATTTGGATTGATTTTAGAGTTATTTGGATTTTCAAAAGCAAATGGCAGTGAAAAGGAAGAAAAACCTAGATATGCAACTTTGACAAGTCAAACATCTACAGATAAACAGATTGGAATGCTAGTAAATAGATTTAATCAACCAGATAATATGACAGGTAAAATAATTAATGTAATAATTGGTTCACGTAAAATATCAGAAGGCTTCACATTTAAAAACGTTCAAATCATAGATATTCACACTCCTTGGTTTAATTATAGCGAAACATCTCAAGTAATCGCTCGTGGTCATCGTCTTGGTTCACATAAAGATTTAGTTGAAGCTGACTTGAACCCTCAAGTAGCTATTTATCAACGTGTATCTATTCCAAATAATGGAATTAAGAGCATTGATTTTTATATGTATGAAACTTCCGAGGATAAAGATGTTTCTATAAAACTCGTTGAGCGTATCATGAAAGAGTCAGCTTGGGATTGTTCTCTTTCTTACAAACGTAATTTTGTTACTGGTTTAGATGGCAAAAGAGAATGTGACTATATGGACTGTAATTATGTATGTGACGGTGTTTCGAATGAATCACCAGATGAATTGGACTATTCATCATTCTATACTCAGTATGATGGGTCTAATAACAAAATAATTATCGATGATATAATTAACTTGTTTCGTAAGAATTTTAAGATTGATTTTGATACACTTACTAATGTTTATTTTAATAAGTTTTCAAGTTTTGAAGTTTTGTCAGCATTACGTGTTATTATTAATGAAAGTAGACCTATAATAAATAAGTATGGATTTGTATCATACTTGAAAGAGAATAATAATATTTTCTTTCTGTCAGATAGTCTTTCTGCATCTTCTACTGAATACTATACTGAGAATTTTCACGCAAAAACACAAACTTCTTTTGATAAAGTATTAAACAGACTATATACAGAGTCTGTACCTTCTATTATTAATCTAATCAAAGAATGTAAGAATTTGGAAGACGTTCGTAAAATTATGGTTCGTTTGCCTAACGAAATTCAAGAACAATTTATTGAGTCTAGTATACAAAGAATACATATAGGACCTAATGATCCTGATAATAATCAAATAAAAATCTGTAATCTCATTCTTAAATACTTTAAAAATAGCTGGACTCAGCAAGATAATATGACGATCTCAAAGCATCTAGATGATACTCTTCGCTGTTTTGATTCAAATGATGGTATTTGGAAAGATTGTGAAGATAAATACTATGATATTGAGGATAAATTAAAGTTTGATCGACAGAAATTTTTAGAAAGTAGTCCATTTGGATATTACGGTTTGTATAACGACACAAATAAACTTTTTTGTCTTCGTCGTATACCACCGAAAACAGAAGAAGTTGTGAAAGGTCATAAACAAACATCAGGTAAGGTATGTACTTCTTATGATCACAGTATTTTGATACCTCTAGCTATCGATGTATTTAATTTGCCTTTTCCAAAACCAGAAGACATACAGAAAATTGAAGCTGAAATACATGATAAAGTGCCAGAGGGTGATCGTAGTATGAGAAAAATGATAAATAAATGCGGGGAAATTTTAAAAATGAACACACAACAATTGAAGAGTAAGATCCAAACGGACAAAATTAAGAAACATCTTTCAACTATAAAAATACCTGACAAAGCCACGGATGACGAACTAAGACGACTAATATTTTGGGCTGATTTAACAAAGAAAGATATGTGCTCTTATATGCACATTTGGTTAAAGTATCAAGATTATTATGACGAAAAAGATAAAACGTGCGGTGCTTCAGATAAAGTTAAGCCAAAATAAAGTATATTATAAATTTTAAATTTTTAATTATAGTATTATAAGTAAAATGGAAAGACTATGTAAAGAACTTACCGATACTTATAATACTAACGTGATTGATAACAAAGGTAATAAATTGATTGCTGAAGAATTTATGAAAATATCTACTATACATAAAGACAGTGGTAAAGGTAAGAGTGTTTTGATTAATCTTATCTATAATCATTATTCATCAGATGTTAAAATACCAGAACCTCTTTTTATAGGTGGTCCCGCTAATTTAACAGTTCATTGGAGTAATACACATAAGAAAATAATATATATCTTTGGAGAAGCTCATACCGACGTTATGGACTGTCATATATTTCAAAAAGGTAAAGAACTACAAGACAATAGAGAACAGTGGGATCATCCAAATTCTAAATTAATGTCAGCTGAATACTTCTTTAAACAGCTAAGTATTACAACAGATTCTTTTATCGACTTTTTAATACAAGTTCCTGCAACAGAAATTAAGTCTAAAGGGTATCATCCAGATTTTCAACCTTATACTGGTAAGACTAAAAATTATCGAATTTCTAAACTATTCGATTATTTTAAAGAGTGTATTAACTATCCAACACGTTCAGGAAAAAAATGTCATCTTTTTAGAGTACATTATTTTGATGCTAAGTATAACGATAAAAATAGTGCTTTTAAAGGTGCTAATATTATAGCTTCTTTTTTGCTTGAAGTACAAAATATTTACAAAACGGTTCATAAAAAATCTATACCCTTTGCGTTTAAAAAATTATTAGAAGATAATCAAGACTTTGTCAAGATGTTTGAAAGAATTGATAGTTCTACAGGTAGAGACATGAAAATATTTAGATATCTGATATTTCAAATTATTGGAAATAAATACATACATAAAGAATTAGGTAAAGTTGAGGATAAGGAGATTACAAATCTTATCATTGATTTTTTACAAGAAGAAACCAGAAAAATTATAAAAACATATAAGTTGTTGTGGAAAACACATTGTCCAATCATTTTACAATTTTTAAAATCTGATGATAAAGAATTTGAAGAGTCTTTTGTTCAGGTTTATAATTCATTGATTAATGTAAATGAAATAGTTACAGACGTATATCTTCTTTCACGCTTGTTTAAAGTTTTTGATCTTACAAAAATGGAAGAAAAGGCCTATACTGGAGCAACTGATCAACCTGCAAAAGCTACTAACGTTGTCATATATACAGGAGATACTCATGCTGATAAATATAGAAATTTCATCGAGAATAAACTTGATTTTAAACAAATTGCAGAGACAGGATTAGATACTACTAAGACATACGGAATTTACCCTCATTGTATAGATATGAAGACTATTCCACAACCATTCTTTAAGTTCTCGTTTGTTTAAAAATACGTTTTTAATCAAAATTGATAATAATACTTTTGTGAGTATTATTATTTCATACAGTATTAGTAGCCTAGTTCTTCATCATCAATCCACGTATTTTCATTAAGATCATTATACATACTATAGTCTGACTGCGTTACAGAATATGTTTTCTTTAACAAGAAGGTTTTTAATGTCTCAAAAGCGTTGCTAATCTTAATAGTAACATACTTGTCACTGATAGAAATCCTAACAGATACCTTATCATTACCTTTTGTGATAATTTCATTCACAAACCAATCGTATCTTTTATAGTATGTTGTATACGTATCTTCTGGTGGATGATTTGAAGTTGTCGCTGTTATAGCTCGAGTTTTAGAATTAATAGTAATGATTAATCTACCAATAAAACCATGTTTGTCAAAAATACTACCGTACGGTATAAGTGTAACATGCCTGTTGTCGTATTCTACTTGTTTGATACATGATACTTCTTGTATTTTGATAATATCACTTTGTGACACAAAAGCATCAGAATTCAAAAAGTCTGGAATCTCTTTAGGTTTATATATAAAAGTCACTAAATCATCAAATGATGACGAGTACACAATACGGTAATTTAATTCCTTATTATGTGGTTCAAATTGATTGCTGAATATGATTCGAATGTACATATAAAATACTTTACTGTCCGAGTCAGATATTTTAATAATTGCGGTACATCTAGTCCACGTTGGTTTATAATCCTTGCATGTCTTTGAAATGTAAATTGTTTTTCTAAAGAGTTTCATATAAAGTAATTCTGTATCGTAATATATAGGATTAAACATGTTAGCTTCGACATCCTTCTCTCTAAATTTGAACTCATTTGTTTCTCTAGCGGTTCTTGTTACAATGTACAAAGAGTACTTACTGTTCATCGATTTGTCGATTGATTTTCCAGTTAATAATATTTTAGGTACAGGCTTTCTTTCTCGTTTGAGAATTTCAGATAAGATAGTATCAAATGATGATTGACTCATTTTTAAATTATTTACGGTTTTTACAATATAAATTCAATTTCTAAATATAACCATCTAATATAAAAATATGTCCGAAGAACAAACTCTTGCATATTGGTGTGATATGATGGTCAAAACGTATAACACATCAATTCTTGATAATTTTCCTACATCACTTAAAAGATCTCTTCAGGAAGAAGCTACACAATGTGTAGAAAGTAAACCTAATCCAAATTATCACAGAATGTTTTTGGGATTAAAGAGGAAAAAAAATAGAAATGTGCTCATGCGACTTATCAACAACTATTTTAGATCTAAACAGATTAAAACAATTCCAATTGTAGATTTTATTGGCGGACCTCACACTCTTACATTACATTGGAGTGCTAAATATAACAAAATAATATATATTTTTGGAGAATATCATAGAAATAAGGTTTGTAGTTACGATAATATGATGCTTATTGAAGATTATCTTAAAAATCTTTTTAGACGCTCGAGTGCATTTATTGATTTTTTTTTAGAGATTCCAATGTTTATAAAAGGTAAATATAAGTATAATTTTGGTTCTAATATGAGATTAGACATACTAAGAAATCAGAATAAAGAATGTATAGAGACTAGTCAACGACAAAAAAATAGATATTGTGATACAAGACGTGTTCATTTTATTGATATCAGACAAGGTCCAGAAACGCAAGAAGACATTCAATTTTTTAAATTAAACAGCACCGTTATTTTTGAAAATAATTGGACGCCATTTGTAGAATATTGTAGATTATTCACAGATGAAATAGAAACTTTTTATGGTGATAAAGAAGCACAAAATAGTTTTAGAATACTAAAAAATAAAATAGACATTATATATTTTTTAACGTATTCTATCTTTAAAAAAGATGATATTAATCTTAAACCTACAATAGATTTTATAGTTTTTGGTACAGAAGAAACATATGAAGAGTTTTGCAAAGAACAAATGGAAACACATGAGTTTATTAGCGATGAACTATCCAAAAGCACTGAAAAAACCAAAATTCGTGATTTTGCAAATGAAGAATTTAAAAATCAACGTCATACGTTTATTCAAAAAACTTACGATATAAGAACTTATTTAACAAAATGCTATGATGAAACAAGTAAAACTTATAATTTTTATCAATTATCAGATTATGAATATATAAATTTTTTTAATAAATTATCACTTTTTTTCGATGAATTATTACTATTAAACGCTGTACTAGTAGATATTTACACACTCGCACGTATGTTTAAAAAATTTGAACTAAATACTAGAAACACACGAAAAACAGATGAACCAGAAGAACCTCATAATATTATTATGTATGCTGGACATGTGCACTCCGAAAGAGTCAGACGTTTTCTTAAGAAGCTTGAATTTGATATTATAAGTGAATCAAAAGGTTGGAGACTTGATTTTTGTGTTGATATACGGCATTTTGAACAACCATTCTTTTCATCGTGGCCTCCTAAAAAGATGCCTCAAACACAAATGAGAGAAGAGATGTCGACATCTGATTTTCAAATCCAAACAAAATCAATGAATGAAATTGATGAAGAAACGGGACTTGACGTATTAAAATATGAAGCAATGCTTATATACAAAGGAAATGATTCGGATTTTATTAATAAATCAGGAGTACAAATCGATATGGTATTATCAAAAATTGATATAACTTTTTATCCTGATCAAATTGGATCTTATAAATATTTATATGATTATAATTATTATAAAACAAAGACTTATAATGTTTATTATAAAGGATTAGTACAAATTAGCAATTCTGTAAACTCGAAAGATCTTATAATACAATTTCCGTTTTTAGAAAACCTTAAACATGTAGATTATGTGATGCTTTTCCTTTCTGTACAAAAAGCATTAGAATCAAAATTTATAACCCCTGAATCTAACATAGTAATAGATATTCGTACATCATCTATCATAAAGAACCAATCAGAATTTATACGTAAACTTGTGGAATTCTATGAGAAAATTGGATTTCAAAAAATGTTTCCAACTCACTATGAAGATGCTATAGAAAGAATTGATAACGATTTGCATGATTATATTCCTATGATTGGAAATGTAGAAAATATTACAGATGCATGGGTTGATTTTGAAAACCTATCTGTACTTCTTGAACTAGTATAAAATAATACTCTATTGAATATTATTTTAACATTTTTCTGATCTATAGCAACCTGCTGCCAGCTCTCTTACAAAACCATAAAACAAATCAGGTCTCATACCATTCGCCATTTCACTCACCTGTCTCTTTTGAGATAAAATATCCATTGCAAATTCAAGTGCCTCGTTTGTTTTACTAGCAAAATGTTCACTTTCTTCTTGATCCATGTCAGGGTTTCCTGATGCATTGATAGATCTCCACTTAGCTTGTAATTCGGCAGAATACTCGTTTATCAACTCCTCATTTCGCTCCTTAATAGCAGAAAACAAACGTTTTGTTATTTTTGTCATTTCAGGATCAGATACAACGTTTCCATTCTCGTCCTTGTATTTACAATTCCTCCTCTGAAAATCAGTACATACAATCATATCTTTTAGAGGATATTCGAGTGCATATTTTGCGTATCCAGAAGCGCCATTTTGAACGTGAACAGGATTTAAATTCTGAACGTGTTCTTGTAAATGAGCGTCAGTTATTGGCATCATATTATTTATTATGTTTTGGTTGAGAGTTGATGGTTTAGCGATCGCCTTTTCAGCCATTGACTGTATTCGATCAGTTAAATCTTTGTTTTGTTTCCTCTGATCATCTTGGAATTCTTTTATGATGATTTTTTGTTCCTCTATAATCCGATCTTTATCTGCTATTAGCTTCTCTGAATAATTTTTAGATGATTCTAAATCCTTTCTAAGCTCACAAATTATTTCTTTTTGTTTTTCGAATGCTATGCGTAGATTTTCCTCTCTAAGAAGAGATAATTCTAATGTTTTTTGTTTTTCATATTCAGCTTTAATACTTTCTTCTTTAATAATAGAAGCTTCTAAATCTTTTTTAACTTTACATATTGTTAAGTGACTATTTAATGAAGATTTTAGTGTAAATATAGTACCGCAACAAGAACATTGGTGTTCTTGTTGTGGTACTATATTTTGCTTATCAAGACAATATTTTGCTGTTTTTTGATGAAATTTTAAAGAAGATTGAGTTTTCAAAACTTTTTTACAATATTAACACTGCATTTTTTATTATATCCATGTATTTAGATGAAAATAGCTAAATTTATTAAAATTTAGGAAAATTTTCCTAAAAACATAAATTAATCAGGAAATTGTATACCCTTTTTCCAATTAACTAAAATATTTAAATATCGCTTTCCATTTCACTCATCTCAAAATCTTGAGAGAGATGGAGGTCTTCCATTTGGACCGACTCAAAAATTACTAGTTTTTTTGTAGCATCAGCTGGTTTTTAAAAACCGGAGGAGCAAAAAGATTTTTTTCTTGGTTTCCTATTAAATTTAAAAATTCATATAAAATTACTTTTGGATTATCTTTTTTATTTTGCTCCTCCGCCTCGTCCTCCGACTTTTTTTGCTCTTTAATGGCAGAAAACAAACGTTTTGTTATTTTTGTCATTTCTGGATCTTAAACAACATTTACATTCTCATCTTTGTATTTACAACTCCGTCTCTGGAAATCAGTACATACTATCATATCTTTTAGAGGGAATTCGAGAGCATACTTTGCATATCCAGAAGCTCCATTCTGAACATGAACAGGATTCAAATTCTGAACGTGTTCTTGTAAATGAGCGTCAGTTATTGGCATCATATTATTTATGATCTGGTTTGTAGTAGTTATGTTTTTATTAATAATTGATGGTTTGGCGATCGCAATGACTGCAAGAGATTGTAAATCAAAATAAAAGCATTATTAACTTTTATTTTACAAACGCAATACAATGTTTGATTGTATCTGAAAAAAGATCAATACTATTTTCTT
>Ga0304730_1002955_pt1 | contig 11749 bp, 7 predicted proteins | sample M_130628_MF_Meta_FD_190474 | JGI IMG/M metagenome (GOLD analysis project Ga0304730, IMG submission 190474) | Freshwater microbial communities from Lake Montjoie, Canada to study carbon cycling - M_130628_MF_MetaG (v2) (version 2) | ecosystem: Environmental > Aquatic > Freshwater > Lake | place...
TCATCACTCCGCAGCCAAGCACAAAGAGTTGGGGAAAACCGGAGTGGTAGTAGATCCCGAGCGCTGCTCCTGTGGCCACCGGCCACCGCCAGGTCACCGGGCCGGACCGTAGCCGGTCCACCAGCAGGGCGAACAGCGGGATGAAGACGGCCAGCACGCTGAACGAATGCCAGCAGCGTGCCATCACCAGCACGGGGCCCGACAGAATGAATGTCAGGCCGCAGAGTGCCGCCAGCGCAGGCCGAATGCCCACGCGTCGGGCGACGAGAAACGTCAGGCAGTAGCCCGCCAGCAGGTGGATCGCCGCAAAGATGTCGAACGTCGCATACTCGTCGCCGAGGACGTGACGGGCTATTCCGTATGCGAGATACATCGGCGGATAGACGCCGCCCATGATCGGCGTCGGTGAGCCGAGGAAGATGTAGGGATTGTATGCGGGCGCGATCCCCTTCCAGATGCCGCGGCAGGTCATGAGCACGGCGGGCAGTTCGAGCGAGAGCGCGTCGTCTTGGCAGAAGAAATAGGGGTCGAGCAGTTCAAGCAGGGCGATCACTGCGGCGACGAACACCAGGCCGGCCCAAAACCAGACCGATACCTGTGCTGGTTTTGCGCCAGTATTCATGTCGGTCGAGGCAGTTGAATTCATGGCCCGTTCCTGCAGCAGCGTCACTTTTTGCGGAAGGCGATGGGAGTTGATCCATCTTCGATCGCCGCCAGCATCGTCAGTCGGATCGAATCGTCGAGCGACGTGGCGGGCACGAGCCCCAGTTCCTCCCGCGCCCGCCGACACTCGGGAACGTACCGCTCGGCGGGAGTTCCCGGCTGTGGTTGCTTCGCCATCAGGATCTCCGGCCGGCCGCGGTCGGGCCAGACACTGGCCGCCACATCCGCCACGCGTTCGGCAAGTTGACGGATCGAGACCGCCTCTTCACTCCCCACGTTGTAGGCGCGACCAGACTCGCCACGGAGCAGAATCGTGAACAGCCATTCCGCAAGATCGGCCGCGTAGAGATAGCTGCGGAATGGAGTGCCATCGCCGCCGATCCTGATCGGTTCACCCGCGACACAATCGCGGATGAAATTGCCGATCGCGAAGTGAGCATCGAGTGGCAGATGTGGCCCGACGAAGGCGAAGCATCGAGCGATCGACACATGCAAACGGACATCCGCAGCTGGTCGCGCCGCCATCGCACAGAGCATTTCAGCGGCCCGCTTGCCCTCCGCATACGCATTCCGCACGTCGAGTTGAGCGGGCCCGCCGAGAAAATCCTCCGATACACGCTCGAGGTCTGGAGGCTGCCGGCCGTAGACGGCGCCGGAACTTGTGAACAGGAATCGCTGGCAGGATTTCTCCCTCGCGAGCAAGAGCATCCGCCTCGTGCCCTCAACGCAGGTATCAAACATCGTCTGCGGGTCGCTTGCATTGAGCGATGCGCTCGCCTCCGTCGCCGCGTGGATGACATGGGAGACGGGTGTGTCTGGAAAGCGGAAGCTGCGCACGTCTCCCTCGATGAAGGAGACGGCCGGATCGACAGCCAGGTGCGGCGCCTTGGCGGTGAACCGGGCTGGATCCCGCGACAACACCGTCACACGGCAGCCGAGCGACCGCTCGCGGTTGGCGGCCAGAACCGCCTCCAAGAGCCAGGTGCCGAAAAAACCCGTGCCCCCACTGACGAAAAGGCTCGCTCCACGGAGCGGCTCCCAAAGCGATGGCGTGCGGGCGAGCAAACGGGCGATGTCGGCGGCGATGATCGTGGTCATGCTAGCCCCGCACGAAAGCGGAGACCGTGTCGACAACATGATCGATGTGGGCGTCGGACAGGCCTGGATAGACGCCCAGCCAGAGCGTGTGACGCATGATGTAGTCGGCTCCGGGAAGCTCGCCTGCCACCCGTTGCGGCTTGCCATGATAGGCCGGCTGCCTAAGCAGATTCCCGCCGAAAAGCTGCCGTGTGCCGATCTTCTTCTCGTCGAGATGCCGAACGAGATCTCGCCGCGTGAACCTCGCCGTCGGCCGCACCGAGAGCGGAAAACCAAACCAGCTCGGATTCGCGCCATGCGTCGCTTCGGGAAGCACGAACACGTCCTCGAGCGGTGCGAGGCCGGCCCGCAGCCGGGCATAGTTGTGACGCCGCGCCGCGATAAACCCGTCGAGTTTGTCGAGCTGCGCGACGCCCACCGCCGCCTGCATGTCGGTGAGCTTCAGGTTGTAGCCGATGTGTGAGTAGATGTATTTGTGGTCGTAGCCGTGCGGAAGGTCACCGAGTTGCCAGTCAAACCGCTTGCCACAGGTGTCGTCGTGGCCCGGCTCACACCAGCAGTCGCGGCCCCAGTCGCGAAAGCTTTCCACCAGCTTTTCGAGCTTCGGCGAATCGGTGAAGACGATGCCCCCCTCCCCCATCGTCATGTGATGGGCGGGATAGAAGCTGCAGGTTGCCAGATCCCCAAACTGACCCACGTGCTTTCCACCAAAATCGGCGCCGAGCGCGTCGCAGCAGTCTTCCACGAGCCAGAGATCGTGCCGGTGGCAGAAATCGGCGACCGCGGCACAGTCGAACGGATTGCCGAGGGTGTGGGCGAGCATCACCGCCCGGGTCTTTTCGCTACGGGCCGACTCCAGGCGATTGACGTCGATGTTGTAGGTGGCGCGGGTCTCGGGATGCTCCACATCCACGAACACCGGCACGAGGTTGTTTTGGAGGATCGGGTTGACCGTCGTGGGAAAGCCTGCGGCCACTGTGATCACTTCGTCGCCGGGCACAAGCCGATCGTCCAGCAGTTTGTGCGAGGTGAGGGCGGTGAGGGCGACGAGGTTGGCGCTCGACCCGGAATTCACGAGGCTGGCACACCGCGTGCCCACGCGGGCCGCGAAGCGATTCTCGAATTCCTCCGCGAACCGCCCGGTGGTCAGCCAGAAGTCGAGCGAGCTGTCGACCAGATGTTCGACCTCGCGCGCATCGAACACCCTTCCCGCCACCGGCACCGCCTGTCCAGGCTGGAAGGAACGGTCGGGAAATGCCAGCCGGTAGTATTCGGCGACAAGCCCACGGATTTCGTCACGGACGGTGTCGGCCGTGCGGCTGGCGGGAGCGTCGTTCTGCTGTCGCTCCTTCATAAGCTTACTCCTGGCATGGCAAAGGGGGCTGTCGTCTCAGCCTGCTCGTAGGCCTCGATGTCGGCAAGGCAGAGCGAGCGGGCGGACGAGGGATCGGCCTCAAATGCCCGGAACCACGCGGCCGTCCGGTGGATCGCCTCGCGGGAGGAGAGCCGCGGCCGCCAGGGCAGGCCCGCCAGTGACTTTGTAATGGCCAGTCGGAGGACGTGGGTTTCGATCGGGGACCGCGGATCGTGGATGTCTTTCCAACTGCCCGTACCCCAGGCTGCGATGAAGATCTCGGTGAGTTGCTGTACGGTGATGTCATCGTCGGCCGCCGGTCCAAAATTCCAGCCCGTACACCACTTCGCGGCCGGCTCGGCCAGCATCGCAGCGGCGAGCGAGAGATAACCCGCGAGCGGCTCGAGCACGTGCTGCCATGGCCGCACGGCCGCCGGGTTCCGGACCGGCACCGGTTCGCCGGCCACCAGATGCCGCACGATGTCGGTGACGATCCGATCCTCCGCCCAGTCGCCGCCGCCGATGACGTTGCCGGCTCGCACGGTCGCGAGTTGCACGCCATGATTGCGCAGCCGGGCTGGAGGGAAGAAGCTCGTGCGGTAGGCCGCAGCCACGAGCTCCGCCGCCCCCTTGCTGGCGCTGTAAGGATCATGGCCGCCGAACCGATCAGCTTCATCGTGTGGTCGGCCATCGGCATGGGGCTCATAGCACTTGTCACTGGTGACCGAAATCACCGCGCAAGGCTTTCCAGCCTGGCGTACCGCGTCGAGCAGCGACGCCGTGCCGATGACGTTGGTAGAAAACGTATCGAGCGGCTCGCGATGCGACAGCCGCACCAGCGGCTGCGCGGCCAGATGCAGCACGACATCGGGCTCTGCCGCCCGCACGGCGGCGGTGAGGCGGGGCGTGTCGCGGATGTCGGCCTCGTGGTGAGTCGCCACCAGATCGACCAGATGGGCGGCCGCGAAGAGCGACGGGCTCGTGGGGGGCGCGAGTGAGTAGCCGGTGACCCTGGCTCCCAGGCGGTCGAGCAGGAACAGCAGCCACGAACCCTTGAAGCCGGTGTGGCCGGTGACGAAGACCTTTCTGCCACGAAGACTCTGCAGGCTTTCCGTGGCGTTCATCCCCATACCCTCCACGGCGCCCGCCCTTCTCTCCACAGTTCATTCACCTGCAGGTAGTCGCGATAGGTGTCGACGGCAAAGAAGAAGCCTTCGTGCTGGTAGGCCATCAGCTGACCTTCGGCGGCGAGCCGTTCCAGTGGTTCCTTTTCGAGAATCAGCGAACTGCCTCCGTCGAGGTAGTCGAAGATCCGGCGATCAAAAACGAAGAACCCCGCGCTCACCCAGCCCTCCACCTTCGGCTTTTCGGAGAAACTCGTCACCCGCGAGTGAGCATCGAGCATCGTGATGCCGAACCGTGACACAGGCTGCACGGTTGTGACGGTTGCGAGCTTGCCGTGCGACTTGTGGAAGGCGACGAGTTTGTCGATGTCGATGTCGGCGAGACCGTCTCCGTAGGTGACCAAAAACGTGTCACCCTTCACGTAGGGCTCGATGTGCTTGACGCGGCCGCCGGTGTTGGTCTCCACGCCGGTATCGGAAAGCGTCACCTCGAAGTCAAACGGCTCCTGATTGCCGTGATACCAGACCTGACGGCGGCCACCGACGGCCACCGTACAATCCTGTGTCATCGCTTCGTAGTTGAGAAAATAGTCCTTGATCATGCTCCCCTTGTAGCCCAGGCAGAGCACGAAACGATTCAGGCCATGGTGGCCGAAGAGCCGCATGATGTGCCAGAGGAGCGGACGGCCGCCCACCTCGACCATCGGTTTGGGGCGATACTCCGTCTCTTCACGCATCCGCGCGCCCTGACCGCCGCAGAGAATGACCACTTCCATGGAACGAGTTGTCCTGTGAGCCAGCGAAGTCCGGCACGAATGGGAACCTCGAAATCGTACCACGCCCCCTCGCCCTGTGCGGTGGCCGCCCGGTAGACTTTTCATCGATCCCGTCGAAAAACGCCGCGAGATTCCCGCCCGCATGCCTCCTCACAAGCCCACCATCGGCATCCTCACCAGCGGCGGCGACTGCCCCGGCCTCAATGCTGTGATCCGGGCGGCCGTGAAAAGTTCGGAGCGTCACGGCTACGACTGCATCGGCTTCCTCCGCGGCTACGAGGGGCTCGTGGAACCGGTCAGCTACATGCCGCTCACGTCGCGGAACACCGCCAGCATTCTCACCCAGGGTGGCACCATCCTCGGCTCCACCAACAAGGGTCGTTTTTCGGCCACGGTTGGGGAGAATGAGCGGATCGCCATCGATCCGGCCCTGCTTGACCAGGTTGCCACCACTGTTCGCCAACTCTCGATATGCGGGCTCATCTGCGTGGGCGGCGATGGTTCACTCGCCATCGCGCAGCAGTTTCACGAACACGGCATCCCCGTCGTGGGCGTGCCCAAGACGATCGACAATGACCTGGGCGCCACCGCATTCACGTTCGGCTTCGACTCGGCCGTGGCCTGCGCCACCGACGCACTCGACCGACTCCATACAACTGCTGCCAGCCACGAACGGATCATGGTGCTCGAGGTGATGGGGCGGCACGCCGGCTGGATCGCCCTTCACTCCGGGATCGCGGGTGGCGGTGACGTGATCCTGCTGCCGGAGATTCCGTGGACGTTTGAAAACGTCTGCCGCAAGGTGCGGGAACGCGAGTCTGAAGGGAAGAAGTTCACGCTGATCGTCGTGGCGGAAGGGGCCCACCTGCCCGACGTCGGCCTGGTGCACCGCGAGGACGTGAACGCACCGGCGGTCGAACGAAGGCGCCAGGTGAAGCTTGGCGGCATCGGAGAGCGTGTGGCCGCCGAACTTGCCCGGTTGCTCGATCGCGAGGTGCGGACCGTCGTGCTTGGCCACCTGCAGCGAGGTGGTAATCCGACCACCTTCGACCGGGTTCTGGCCACGGAGTTTGGCGCCCATGCCGTCCGCCTCATCCATCACGGCCAGTGCGGGCAGATGGTCTGCTATCGACCGCCCAACATCGAGAGCGTGCCGATCGCCGAAGCGATCCGGACACTTTCACGGGTCGACGCTGGTAGTTCAGCGGTGCAGGCCGCCAGGGCGCTGGGCATCAGTTTCGGTGACTCGGCCGATCTTGTGAGCCCGTTTGCAGGCCGGTGCGAAGATCCCTGTGCCGGCGATGCCCTCTTACGCGGATGCTAGCTCGCATTTCAGAGAGACGAGTTGGTAGACCTGGAGACGCAGGCGAGGGGGTCGGCGGAAGCTCGAGGAGCGTTGGGCCGCCGCGGCCCCCGCGACGAGACTTTTGCCGCCGCCAAAGCCGGTGCTAGACCTCAGTCAGATGAGCTCTCGCTCGGCTAAAAGGTCGGCAGGCCATTGCCGGACTGCTCAGCGCATGGTCTGCTCTGAGCTTTGGTGATCGTATCGCTCTGATTCATCGGATTCGAACAGCAGGGGAGGCATGCCCATGAACGAGCCACACAAGGGGGCAGAGAAGGCCGCCGGCCGTGTTGCCAGCGTCATGCAGGAGAGTCGGGTGTTTCCGCCCGCGGTAGAGTTTTCCTCCCGTGCCCGGATCGGTTCGCTGGAGGACTATCGGCGGATCTATGACGAGGCGGCCCGCGATCCAGAGGGCTTCTGGCACGCCCGCGCCCAGACGCTGCCCTGGATGAAGCCCTACGCCAAGGTCCTCGACTGGCAGTCGCCCACGGCAAAGTGGTTCGTCGACGGCCAAACCAATGCCTCTGCCGCCTGTCTCGACGCGCATGTCACTGCCGGCCGAGGTGACAAGACGGCGCTCGTTTGGATCGGTGAGCCGACGGGTGAGCGGCGCGAGTTTACCTACCGAGAGTTGCTCGCCGAGGTCTGCAGGTGTGCGGCCGGTCTCCAGAAACTGGGTATCAAGGCCGGAGACGTCGTCTCCATCTACATGCCGATGACGCCGGAACTGGTGATCGCGATGCTCGCCTGCGCTCGAATCGGTGCGGTGCATTCGGTGATCTTCGGCGGGTTTTCCAGCGAGGCGATCGCCGACCGCAACGAAGACGCCAAGGCCGTGGCCGTGATCACCGCCGACGGCGGCTGGCGGAGGGGCACGAGCCTCGCCCTCAAGAAGAACGTCGACGAAGCCCTCAAGAAATCACCGACCGTGAAGCATGTCATCGTGCTCAAGCGAACCGGGCAGCCTGTCGACATGGTGCCGGGCCGCGACGTCTGGTGGCACGACCTCGTCGCCGGCATGCCCACAGACACGCCCCCGGTTGCGCTCGATTCCGAGTCGCCGCTGTTCATCCTCTACACCAGCGGTTCGACCGGAAAGCCGAAGGGCATCAAGCATACGACGGCCGGCTACCTGCTTTGGGCGAAGACAACTGCGGAGTGGGTGTTTGACCTGCGCGACGACGATCTCTTCTGGTGCACCGCCGACTGCGGCTGGATCACCGGCCACAGCTATGTCACCTATGGCCCACTGGCGGCCGGCGCAAGCATCCTGATCTACGAGGGTGCGCCGAACGCGCCGCACGAAGGCCGCTTCTGGGAGATCATCGAGCAGGAGAAGCCGACGATCTTCTACACCGCGCCGACCGCCATCCGCTCGTTCATGAAGTGGGGAATGCAGCACATCGAGGGCCGCGATCTCTCCAGTCTGCGGCTGCTCGGCACCGTGGGTGAGGGGATCAATCCGGAAGCCTGGATCTGGTTTCACGAGGTGATCGGCGGCACGCGGTGCCCGATCGTCGATACGTGGTGGCAGACCGAGACGGGTGGCATCATGATGAGCCCGCTTCCCGGCTGCACGCCCACGAAGCCCGGCAGTTGCACGCTCCCCCTGCCCGGCGTCTGCCCCGAGATTGTCGATGCTGCCGGAGAGCCCGTAGACCAGGGCGAGGGCGGCTGGCTCGTGATCACGAAGCCCTGGCCAGGCATGCTTCGCGGCATCTGGGGCGACGAGGAACGGTTTCGTGACACCTACTGGTCGCGAGTGCCGGGGAAGTATCTGGCGGGCGACAACGCCCGGCAGGATGCCGACGGCTACTACTGGATCATGGGGCGGATCGACGACGTGCTCAACGTGGCCGGCCATCGGCTCTCCACGATCGAGATCGAGAGTGCCCTGGTAAGCCACCCGCTGGTGGCCGAAGCAGCGGCGGTGGGCCGGCCCCACGACGTGAAGGGTGAGGCGGTAGCTGTGTTTGTGACCCTCAAGGGAGGTGAGCCAGACGACGTGGCCGCTCTGAAGGACGCGCTTCGCAAGCATGTCCGCCAGCAGATCGGTGCTCTGGCCGCGCCGGACGACATCCACTTTTCGGCCACGTTGCCGAAGACCCGCAGCGGCAAGATCATGCGGCGTCTGCTGCGTGACATCGCTGCCGGCAAGGAGACGGTCGGCGATACGACGACACTCGAGGACTACACCGTGCTGGCCAAGCTCCGCGGCAACGACGAGTAGGGCGGCGTTCCAACCATGCGTTCCGCTCCCGAACTTCTCGCGCCCGCCGGTGACTGGGACTGCGTGCGTGCCGCGATCGAAAACGGTGCCGACGCCGTCTACTTCGGCCTCGACACAGGTTTCAACGCCCGGGCCCGTGCCACGAACTTCGCAGTCGACGATCTCCCGCGGCTGATGGGCATGCTCCACCGCCGCGGGCTGAAGGGCTATGCCACGCTCAATACGCTTGTGTTCAGCGATGAACTGCCCCAGTTCAAACAGGTGATCGTCGCCGTCGCCGAGGCCGGCGTCGATGCCGTACTTGTGCAGGATGTCGGCGCCGCCCGGTTGATCAAGGCGATCTGCCCCGATCTTCCGCTGCACGCCTCGACGCAGATGACGCTCACCAGCGCCGAGAGCATTCGCTTGGCCGAAGAACTCGGCATGGAGCGGGTGGTAGTGGCCCGGGAACTCTCGATCGACGAGATCGTCGCGATCCGCCGGCAGACGTCGATGCCGCTGGAAGTATTCGTGCATGGAGCACTCTGCGTGGCCTATTCAGGCCAGTGCCTCACGAGCGAGTCGCTCGGCGGCCGCAGTGCCAACCGCGGCCAGTGTGCCCAGGCCTGCCGGCTGCCGTATGACCTCGTCTGCGATGGAAAAGATGTCGATCTCGGCAGCCAAAAATACCTGCTCTCGCCTCAGGACCTCGCCGCCTACGCACTCGCCCCGGAACTGATCGCCGCGGGAATCAGTTCGTTCAAGATCGAGGGGCGACTGAAGACACCGGAATATGTCGCCAACATCACGAAGCACTACCGCACTGCGATCGACCATGCGACGGCAGCGCTGCCCGTCGACCTCTCTCCTCGTGACGTCGAGGAGATGGAGCTCTCGTTCTCCCGCGGCTTTTCGCCGGGCTGGCTCCAGGGCTGCGACCATAAAATGCTCGTGCCCGCCACGAGCAGCGCAAAACGTGGCGTGAAGCTCGGCACCGTGGTGGCTGTCCGCCGCGGCCGCGTGGTGGTCGATCTCGTCGCCGGTGTGAAACGCGGCGACGGGCTCGCCTTCGACTGCGGCCAGCCCGTGGATGATCCGGAGGGGGGCCGCGTGTATGAGGTCTTTCTGAACGGAGTGTCGCTCACCGAATCGGTGGCGAGCGGGCAGGTGGAACTCGCGTTTGGTCACGGGGCTATCGACTTCGCCGCCGTGCAAGTGGGCCAGACCGTTTGGAAGACCGACGATCCACATCTCACTGCCCGCCTTCGCAAGACCTTCGATTCGGCGGATCCCAGGCGACGCACGCCCATCGACCTGCACGTGACCGCCGTGACGGGCGAACCTGTGCGGATCGAGGCGACGGTGGCGGGCGGCGGGCGCTGTCTTGTCGAGTCGGACGAGCCCACGGCCGCGGCCACAAAACATGCGATCACCAGCGAGGCCCTGCAGACGCAGCTGTCCAGAATGGGGGGTACGCCTTTCGAACTCAGGTCGCTCACGGCCGAGATCAAAGGCGGGCCGATGGTGCCGCACAGCGTGCTCGGCAAGCTTCGACACGCACTCGTGGCGAGACTGGAAGAGACTGTCGTGGCCCTGCCGCCGCGGCGGATCGATCGCGACCCGTTGGCCGGCCGGCCAACTTTGCTGCAGGCACATGCAGACATCGGAAAGCGGAAAGCCGAACCGGCCGCGCTGCACGTGCTGGTGCGGTCGCTCGAGCAGCTGCGGACGGTGCTGGAGCTTGGCGAGCGGAGCGTCTACGCCGACTTCGCCGACATCCGCAACTATCGCGAGGCGGTTGAACTGGCCCATGCCCGTGCCGCCACGATCCAACTCGCCACGCCGAGAATCCAGAAGCCCGACGAGATGGGCATCTTCCGGCTCATGGTCAAGGCCGGACCGGATGGCGTGCTGGTCCGCAATTTCGGTGGCCTGCGGTTTTTTCACGACCAGGGGCTGCCGATCGTCGGCGATTTTTCGTTGAACGTCACCAATGAGCTGACGGCGGCTTTCTTCATGGAGCAAAGGCTTGCGCGGGTGACGGCGTCCTACGACCTGAACCGCGAGCAGCTGCTGGCGTTGGTGGCGGCGACGCCGCCGGAGTGGTTGGAGGTGGTGATTCACCAGCACATGCCGATGTTCCACATGGAGCACTGCGTGTTCTGCGCGGTGCTCTCGCCGGGAACCAACAAGACCAACTGTGGACGGCCCTGCGACGATCACGTCGTGCGGCTTCGCGACCGCATTGGCGTGGAGCATCTGCTGACGGCCGACGTCGGCTGCCGCAACACGCTTTTCAATGCGGTTCCGCAGAGTGCCGCCGAGGCGGTGCCGCCGCTGTTGGGCCGTGGCGTCGGCCACTTCCGTGTGGAACTGCTCGATGAGGATGGGGATACCATCGGCGACATTATCCGTGGCTACCGCGACCTGCTCGCTGGCCGTGTGACCGGTCGCGACGTGTGGGGAAGACTCAATGCCGCCAATCGGGTGGGGGTGACCAGGGGCACGCTGGAGGAACGCCGCAACCCGCTGGCGATTCTCTGAATCGGGGGCCAGATCGCTGTTTGGGGCTGGAAAACTCGGAAATGTCCTCCGGTGCACTGCCGCCAGTTGCTTGAATTGGGCCGACTTTTCCGGCTGCTTGCATCCCCCCCCTACCGACCCGTAAGACAGTTACCAATGGATGTGGCGTCGCGGGCCCCGATTGTCGGGTGTCCTGCGGTCTGAGTGGCTCGTCAGAGATGACGTGCGACGACCATATTCGATTCTTTCTTCTGGAGACGAGTGATTATGAATCTTGTGGATCTTGTAACAAGCCAGCTGACTGGCGACGTGCTGAGCAAGCTTGGCGGCTTGGCCGGCACCAATGAAACGCAGACCCGCGCTGCCACCAGCGCCGCCGTGCCGGCGCTGTTGAGCGCCTTCTCAAAGTTGGCTTCGACCAACAGCGGAGCCAGCCAAATGGCTTCGTCATTGGGCGGTCTCGATCTCAAGACGCTCGGCAACCTGGCCGGACTCCTCGGCGGTGGCCAGGCTTCGTCCCTCGGCACCATGGGCGGCAGCCTGCTCAGTTCGCTGCTCGGCAACAATCTCGGCAGCCTGGTGGGCACGATCGCTTCGTTCGCGGGCATGCAGCCCGGGATCATGAAGACGTTGCTCACCTATCTGGCCCCGATCGTGATG
>Ga0304730_1002958_pt1 | contig 11741 bp, 9 predicted proteins | sample M_130628_MF_Meta_FD_190474 | JGI IMG/M metagenome (GOLD analysis project Ga0304730, IMG submission 190474) | Freshwater microbial communities from Lake Montjoie, Canada to study carbon cycling - M_130628_MF_MetaG (v2) (version 2) | ecosystem: Environmental > Aquatic > Freshwater > Lake | place...
TTACCCAATTTTTTTTAAGAAATCTGGATAGATAATCTGAGATAAATAAAGGCCGCAAGCTGGCGTAGAGAAATCGACCCTTTGTTCGTCCTTTGACGCGACTATTTCATGCCATTCATTGATGCTAATTTGCCCCCTTCCTACTTGTACCATCGTGCCCACTAAACCACGGATCATCCCTCTTAAAAATCGATTGGAGTGGATCTCGAATTGGATGTTGGGACCAGAAATGGTCCAATTGGCCTTTTTAATGGCACATTGAAAGGTATTGACCTGGGTCTTTTTCTTGGAAAAACTCTCAAAATCGGTGTAATTCAGTAAGGAATCTGCTGCTGTTTGCATAAGCGCTAAGTCAAGTGGAAAGGGATAATACCAAGATCTACCCTCTGAAAATGGATCCTTACTTTGATGTAGCCTGTAGATATACCCTCTATTGATGGCATCAAAACGGCTATGGGCCTCGTTTGGAACCAGATAAAGGCCTTTCACCACAACCGAATTGGGCAAAATTGCATTTAAATTATAGACATGCTTTGGGAGGATTTCTAATTCAGTATCAAAATGCAAGAAATTTTGATACGCATGCACACCAGCGTCCGTCCTAGATGCGCCAGTTAATGTTATGGGTGTTCTAAATAAAGTTTCCATCGCATTTTCTAGCGCTCCTTGAACCGTGCCTACATTTTGTTGGATCTGAAATCCACCAAACAGCGCACCGTCATAACTAAGTTCTATAAAATACCTTGCCATGGATCATTTAATTGAGCCACTAAGCTACAATATTTTTGATTCCACCCTATTTTGTGCATCATAACCATATCGATTCCTAACTTTGTAACTTAATTATATGCCTTTCGTTATATAAAATCAATCCACTTTCAAATGAAAAAAATAGCCTTATTTGCATGCCTTTTTTTGGCATTTACATTACAAGCACAAACAAAAAAAGAGCAAGAAGATAGTAGTTGGAAACAAAACTATCGTGCAGTTGCAACAAAGACAAACAATCTTAAGCATACTAAATTAGTGGCGAGTTTTAATTATGAAAAATCCCAAATGAATGGGGAAGTTTGGTTGCAATTGCAACCACATTTTTATCCAACAAAAACTTTGGTATTGGATGCAAAAGCAATGGACATTCAAGAAGTGACATTAATAAAAGGCACTGCAAAAGCAAAACTTAATTATACATACGATAGTCTTCAATTGCATATCGACTTGGACAAAACCTATACTGCAAAAGAGTCTTACACTATCTATATTAAATACATTGCACGTCCTAACGATTATAAAGGAAAAGGTAGCGAAGCCATTAGAGATGCAAAAGGCATGTACTTTATCAATCCATTAGGTACAGATAAAGACAAGCCTACACAAATTTGGACCCAAGGTGAAACCGAAGCAAGTTCAGTTTGGATTCCAACCATTGATCAAACAAATCAAAAAACAACTCAAGAATTTTATTTAAGGGTACCAAGTAAATACGTGAGTTTGTCGAATGGCTTATTGGTAAAACAAACAGATTTGAAAAATGGATTTAGAGAAGATGTTTGGAAGATGGACCTTCCACACTCCCCTTATTTATTTTTTATTGGCATTGGTGATTATGCAGTTGTTAAAGATAGTTACAAGGGCAAGGAAGTAAGTTACTATATAGAAAGAGCTTATGAAAAAGAAGCTAGAAAAATTTATGGCAATACGCCAAAAATGATTGCCTATTTTGAAAGTAAATTAGGCGTTGCTTATCCTTGGGTTAAGTATGCTCAAATTAGTGGTAGAGACTATGTGAGTGGTGCTATGGAAAATACCACGGCTACTTTGCATAGTGACGCTGTGCAACAAGATGCAAGAGAATTGATTGATGGTAATAATTGGGAGAGCACGATAGCACATGAATTATTTCATCAATGGTTTGGGGATTTAGTGACAGCAGAAAGCTGGAGTAATATCACCGTGAATGAAAGCTTTGCAGACTATAGTCAAACACTTTGGTTTGAACATAGCCAAGGTAAAGACGCAGGTGCCTTTGAGAACTTCACTGGGCTTCGCAACTACCTGAGTAGTCCTTCAGATGCTGAAAAAAATTTAGTGCGCTTTTTTTACCAAAATAAAGAAGACGTATTTGACTTGGTGAGTTACCAAAAAGGTGGTCGCATTTTAAATATGTTAAGGCATTTAGTTGGAGATGATGCCTTCTTTGCTTCTTTAAATAAATACTTAACAGACAATCAATTCTCTAGCGGATCAGCCATCAAACTTAAATTGGCTTTTGAAGCAGTGACCGGTAAAGATTTAAACTGGTTCTTTAACCAATGGTATTTTGGTAGTGGCCATCCTTATGTGCGCATCCAGCAAAAATACATGGCAGACCAACAAAAGGTATTGGTGACGATGCAGCAAACGCAAACTCAAAATAAAATATTCACCATACCTGTGGGCATTGATGTCTATGTCAATGGCAATCGCAACCATTATGATGTATGGAATAAAAACAAAGTGGATAGCTTTTACTTCCCAGCTGCTGTGGCACCAGACAATGTGAATGTAGACAATGACAAGGTGTTACTTTGGGCCAAAGACGAGTCCAAGCCTATAGAACAATACGCTTATCAATTTAAGCATGCGCGTAATTTCATGGACCGTTTTGAATCGGCCAATGAAGCAGGGGCTAATTTAAAAAATCCAGCAGCTAAAGCCATCATTGAGGCTGCAATCAAAGACAGTTTTTATGTGATTCGTTCTATTGCTTTAAATAGCTATAATCCAACTGCAATTGATGCGACAATGGAAGCGCAAATTTTAGAGCTTGCTGGTAAAGATAAAGTGAGTACTGTAAGAGAAGATGCGATTAATGTGTTGAGTAAAATCAACAAGCCTAGCTTTACCCCGTTGTATGAAAAATGGGTGTATGACTCCTCTTATACCATTGCAGGAGCTGCTTTAGCTGCTTTAGAAATTGTGGACAGTACTAAAGCCATTGCCATTGCTAAGGAATTTTCTAAACAGACATTGAAGAAAAGATTGAATACGGTAGTCACCACCATCCTAACTAAATATGGGGATGAGCAAGTATTTGATTTTGTGGCAGCTACTTATGCTAAATTAAATATTCAGTCATCTGAGAAATTTGAAATGACCGCGCCATTTGCTCAGCTGTTAATTAAATCAACGGATCCTGTCAAGTTTAAAAAAGGGATTGATTTGATTGTTGAATTTAGAGAAGCCATCCCTCAGGGATATCGTGTACAGTCTGATCCTTATTTTAATTTTAAAATACTAGGGGATATCATTAAAGCAAAAAAGCAAAAAGGCGAAACTGAATTGGTTGCTGTGGTGAGTGCAGTGTTACCGAAAATGTAACCAATATGAATTTAATGAATGATAGAGCATAGGTTTCATTAACAACTTAACTTAATAAGTACGCATTAAAAGAGCCTCCAATTGGAGGCTCTTTTTTATATTCAATATCTTCTAATAATTTATCTTATAAAGTCTTACCAAGATCCGCCTGCGCCTCCGCCACCGGAGCTTCCACCTCCAAAGCCGCCGAATCCACCGCCACCGCCTCCGTATCCTCCACCTCCGCCGCGACCACCTCCACCGAGAATAGAGCCTAATAACAATCCTGTGGCAACATCACTAAATCCGCTGCCGCCAATATTGGATCCACCGCCACCTCGGCCACTTCTTAAAATCAAAAAAATGATGATTAAGATAATCAAAAATCCTCCACTCCCTTTAGATTTTGATTTTTTTGCTTTCGCGACTTTGTATTCTCCAACAGCAGCTTTCGCGATATTGTCTGTTGCTTTGTTAATCCCTTCGTAATAATTACCTGCTTTGAATGCAGGCTTAATATCATTATCAATAATATTTAAAGCTGTAATATCTGGAATAGCACCTTCTAATCCATAACCTACTTCGATTCTGATTTGACGATCGTTGATGGCTACTAATAAGAGTACACCATTATTGGTTTTTTTATTGCCTATGCCCCAGTCTCTAAATAATTTAGTTGCATATTCTTCCTTTGGATAGCCGTCTAAAGTTGGGATAATCACCACAGCTATTTGATTGGAACTACTATCATCAATCGCGACCAATTTATTTTCTAAAGCCTGCTTTTGTTCTGGAGTCAAAACGCCAGCTACATCCGTCACTAGGGTGGCAGGATTAGGCTTAGCAATGATATTCTGCGCGAACGTATTATTTGCAAAAAGCAATGCTTGTAAAAATAAAACGATTGCTAAAAGAAAAGGCAATGCGCCAAATAATTTTATTTTTCTCATTTGCCCATCATGATTTCGTCAGATAATTCATTTTCATCCGTTACACGATCATACGGAAAATGATCTTTCAATGCATGACCCACAGCATCAATCACAGCAACCATGCCGTCTACATAATGTGCTTGTTTAAAATGCCCCGTCATTTCTTGCACTTGTTGGTACCAAAACTCCATACCTACTTTTTCATGAATTTGTTGATCGCCATAAATAGCCAATTTCTTGTCCGATACGGCCACGTATACCAATACACCATTACGGTCCTTGGTTTCGTTCATCTTGTTCTTGAAAAATATTTCGGTTGCACGTTGTAATGCGTCCTGCTTTTTAGGAATACTTGTCTCTACAAAAACACGGATCTCGCCGCTTGTATTTTGTTCAGCAGCTTGAATCGCCTGGACAAGCTGTTGCTTGTCCGAGGCACTCAATAAGTTATTCGTGTTGGATTTAAATAGATTCAGTAGATTCCACATAGTGTTGATAGTTTGGAGATTAAAACAGCTTAGAATTTTACTTCTGGCGCTTTAGAAGCACCTTCGTCTGCTTTAAATCCTTCTTTCGTTTTGAAACCAAACATACCAGCTAATAAGTTCAAAGGAAATGATCTTGCTCTTTTGTTATAATCAGCAATTGCAGCGTTAAAATCATTTCTAGATACTTTAATTCTGTTTTCAGTACCTTCTAATTGAGCTTGTAATCCACGGAAGGCATCATTTGCTCTTAAATTAGGATAGTTCTCTGAAACCACTAATAAACGACCTAAAGCTTGAGACAATTGACCTTGACTCGCTTGAAACTGTTGTAATTTTTCTGGCGTCAAATCCTTTGCATCCACTTTCATTTGTGTAGCGCTTGCACGTGCAGCAATTACATTCTGTAAAGTTGTTTGCTCAAAATTTGCTTCTCCTTTAACAGTGTTCACCAAATTCGGAATCAAATCCGCACGTCTTTGGTAATCACTTTGCACGTTATTCCATGCTTGATTTACATTCTCGTCTTGATTTACTAAGCCATTATAGCCGTTGCAACCATAGCCTAATAAAATTACGAGTACTCCTAAAAAAATGAATAGTCCTAAATTTTTACGTAACATAGTTTTGTATTTGTTTATAAAGATAGAGCAAAGCTAGTACCAAACTTGTTTTATGACGGAAAGTCCTGACAAAAAGAACCCCTCCCGATGCCGGAAAGGGTTATAATTAACATGTTCTTATAAAAAAATTACTCAAATCGAATGCTTAGGCTTTAATTGCAGCAATACCTGGCAAAATTTTACCTTCAAAATATTCTAATAAAGCGCCACCGCCTGTACTTACATAACTTACTTTGTCATTGAACCCAAACTGATTCACGGCTGACACACTGTCGCCACCACCTACTAAACTAAACGCACCTTTTTCGGTTGCTTCGGCAACTGCCTCGGCAATGGCTTTTGTTCCAGCCTGATAGTTAGACATTTCAAACACCCCCATTGGACCGTTCCATAAGATGGTCTTACTAGCCAAAATCACTGCTTTAAAATTTGCTCTTGAAGCTTCACCAATATCCAATCCCATCCAACCGTCCGGAATAGACATGCTTTCACAATTTTTTCTTTCTGTATCATTAGAGAAAGCAGTGGTGATGATATTGTCCATTGGCAAATGAATCTGCACCCCTTTAGCTTTTGCTTTAGCTAAAATTTCCAAAGCAAGTGGCATACGATCGTCTTCGCAAATGGAAGTGCCAATGGAACCACCCTGTGCTTTAAAGAAAGTATAAGCCATTCCGCCACCAATAATGATATCGGTAGCGCGCTCTAATAAGTTTTCAATGATTAAAATTTTATCCGATACTTTCGCGCCACCAATAATGGCTGTAAAAGGTTTTTTAGATTCGTGCAAAACTTTTTCTGCACTCACTACTTCGGCTTCCATCAAGTAACCAAAAGTTCTATTTTCTTTTGAAAAATATTGCGCAATAATTGCGGTAGATGCGTGTGCTCTATGTGCTGTACCAAAGGCGTCATTCACAAAGACATCCCCTAACTTTGCTAATTTTTCGGCAAATGCCGCGTCTCCTTTTTCTTCTTCTTTATAAAATCTTAGGTTCTCTAATAACAATACCTGTCCTGCTTGTAAAGCCGCAGCCTTACTTACCGCGTCTGCACCAACGCAATCCTCTGCAAACTGCACTTCCTTGCCACCTAATAATTCAGACAAATGTGCTACCACATGTTTTAAAGAATATTTTTCTGTAGGACCATCCTTTGGTCTACCCAAGTGGCTCATTAAAATAACACTACCGCCGTCTTGTAAAATTTTATGAATTGTTTTTACAGTCGCACGCATACGTGTGTCATCTGTAATTTGAAATTGCTCATTTAAGGGCACGTTAAAGTCTACACGAACAAGGGCTTTTTTACCCGCGAAAGAAAAGGCTTGAAAAGAACTCATAATTTTTATTTGTAATCGTTTATAATTTTTTACTACTTCTAAGCAAATGAATAAAAATGCCCCCGGATTTCGGAGGCATTGTGTATCTAATGTTGACTTATTTTATTTTGCTCGCGAAATATTTCACTGTACGCACCAACTGACTCACATAGCTCATTTCATTATCGTACCAAGCTACTGTCTTCACCAACTGTACATCACCTTGCGTCATCACTTTAGTTTGAGTAGCATCAAATAAAGAACCATATGAAATACCAATGATATCAGAACTTACAATCTCGTCTTCTGTATATCCAAAAGATTCATTCGCTGCTGCTTTCATAGCTGCGTTTACTTCTTCGGCAGTTACTTTCTTAGTTAAGATAGTTGTCAATTCAGTTAAAGAGCCAGTGATGGTTGGAACACGTTGTGCTGATCCATCTAATTTACCTTTTAAACTAGGCAATACTAAACCGATTGCTTTTGCAGCGCCTGTTGTATTAGGAACGATGTTTGCAGCAGCTGCTCTTGCTCTTCTTAAATCATTTTTTGGATGCGGACCATCTAAAGTATTTTGGTCATTGGTATACGCATGCACGGTTAACATCAAACCAGTCACGATACCAAATTGTTCTTCTAAAACTTTTGCCATTGGCGCTAAACAGTTGGTGGTACAAGATGCACCAGAGATCACTGTTTCTGTACCATCGATAATTTCGTGGTTGGTATTGAATACCACTGTTTTCATTTCGCCAGTTGCTGGAGCAGAAATCACTACTCTCTTAGCTCCTGCTTTAATATGTAATTCAGCTTTTTCTTTATCTGTAAAAAATCCAGTAGACTCAATCACCACGTCTACATCATGCGCGCCCCAAGGAATTTGAGCTGGATCTCTTTGTGCGTATATTTTTACAGCATGGCCATTCACCACGACTGCATCTTCAGTTGATTTTACTTCTGCATCAAAACGACCTTGAGCACTATCGTATTTTAATAAATGAGCTAACGCAGCTGGTGAAGTAAGGTCATTGATAGCTACTACTTCGATCCCTGGTGTATTGTAAATTTGACGGAAAACTAAACGTCCGATCCGTCCAAAACCGTTGATTGCCACTTTTACTGAACTCATTGTATTCGATTTATTTATTAATAGAGATGCAAAGATACAATCCTTTTAAAAAAAGCACTAAAAAAATATCTTAAATAAGCAGCAGGGAGTCACTATTGACAAGGATTACGACAAAACTTGTAAGATTGATATGGACACAAACCTTTGCGCTAGCCAAGCAGCTTGAACATCTAATTTCAAAAATCATCAAAAAAATGACCAAATTGTTTGGCAGTAAAGCCTTTGAGACCTATTTTTGCGACCCTAATAAACTAGATGACCATGGAGCGTTCGACTAAGGGTTAGGTCACCTCCCTTTCACGGAGGTAATACGGGTTCGAATCCCGTACGCTCTACGAAGCGAGAATCAAGGCTACTTCTAACGAGGTAGCCTTTCTCATTTTCCTCCGAAACCCTTGCTACGCTTGAGATTAATGAGACCGCACTATTTACTCTTGGAGTTCGAACTCGCTTATTTTCCTTATCATACCTCATTCCCTCTGGGAATAGCAAATATTGCAATCGTTGTTTGTCATCGTAATCGCAGGAAACCCATAACTGCAAAGGATCTAGCAAAATTTCTAATCCATTTTTTACTGCTTTTTCTAAGTTCGAACTCTTAAAATCACCTTTGACATTTTCCTCTTCTAATTGCTTCTTTTCATCCAAGTATTTAAGTCGGTATTTGTCGTAAAGTTCCTTGGTTAATTCTTGATTGATAAACCTTTCTTCAAGTGATTCCATTTTATCATTCAACTCAGTAATCTTTCTTTTTCTAGAGACATCCTCCTGTAACTTGTCGGTAAACTTCTGCGACAAAATTTCCTTTACTTGCGTTTCTATTGCGGCAATATGAGCAGCTTCAATTTTATACTTATCCAACTCCTCCATAAATAACTTGTTGATAATAGAAGCTTTTTCATTGACTGGTTCTTCATGTCCTCTTGTCTTATAATAAATATGCCCTTTTTGCTTGTAGCCAGTAAATGGAGTATTTGTGAGCTCGCTTTTCAAAAAAGACTTTAACGGTATATCAGGGTCTTTAAACTTCTTTGCTATCCCTTTATGTGGATTTGTGAAGGCAACAGCATTTGCTTTCAAGAAAAGCTCCATTGAGACAAGCGCTGGATGGTGACCCTTAATTAGTTTACCCGGAAAATAAGCATTCATAAAATAACCGCAATAAAAAGGATTACCAATTTGGCGGTAAAAACTTTTGTATTCAATCTTTGCGCCTAATTTACGAAGGCGCTCTACAATCTCTGTATTGCTCCATTTACCTTCCGCTTTCCATTTAAAGCCCATTTTCATAAACTTACCTTCCTCATTGATAACATATTCATGGTACTTGGCTTTCTCCTTTCTTCTCAGGTTAGTGTAGGCATATGGGCAGTGTCCACTTTCTTTGACGACATACAAACGCTACCATGAATCACTAAAAAATGTAACCCCTTCAGATGTGTATTATGGGAGACAAGAACAAATCCTTAATAAAAGAGCTCTTATTAAACAACAAACACTAAAAAGACGAAAACAACTATTTTTAAAAGAAAAAATTATACATTTAAACAACGAAACCCTCTACAACTAAACTGTCCACTTTCTTTGACGACATACATTATTATGCACGTATACTAAGCCTATATTTATGAATAAAGCCTATACTAGTTTCAAGAATTTTATTGCCCCATTTGGATTAAATGAAAGCGAATTTAAAACTTTAATAACCTATTGTGAGGTTGTTCAATATAGAAAAGGCAATAATTTAATGACAGAAGGTGAAAAGCAATCTAAATTATACTATTTATATAAGGGCCTTGTTAGATATTTTATTGAAACAAATGATGGTGAAATTCATACTTATGGGTTTAGAATGGAAAATTCTTTAATCACTGGGTATGCTCAACATAATAATAAAAATGAGTATAGAGCAGAAGTGAGTATTGAATGCTTAGAAGACTGTGAATTAATAGAAATACCATTTATAGCTACAAAGTATATGGAGTCAAATTCACTTAATGCGGATAAAGTTGCTAGGTATTTAGCAGAAACTCATATTATAGAGTTAGTTCAATTTATTAAAGAATTAGATACAAAGTCGATTTTTGAAAGGTATTATGATTTGGAAAATACCTACCCGGGTATTCAACAAAGAGCTACTCAAAAAGTTATAGCTACTTATTTAAGAACTACACCTGTACATTTATCAAGAATAAAAAAGTCAAAATTCAAATCTTAACATTTGATAATTTATTTTTTTAAACTCTTATCATTTGTTTATAATATAAATAAAAATCTAAACCTTAGATAACGCAGAATAAATTCTGCATTCTTTTCTTTGTGCTTTAAATAATTACAAAGAAAAAAAATGCGAGCAACAAGATTATTTTCAAATTAGCTTTTATTGCTTTTTTTAATTGCATCGGTAATATTAATATATTTTTTCTCCAAAGGATTAGTTCATATGAAACATCTAACTAGCTAAATCTCTTCTTATGATTGTAAATACATTCAGAATATTAATAATATTAATGGCTATTATCGCTGTTTCTTGTAATAAGACTAGTACCACAACAAGCACTACTGACACAAGTAATAGTGGCACTACTACCACCACTACTACTACCACATATAACGAACTTTTTGTTCCTCCTGCTATAACAGGAACAAATTTCAATTTAACCTTAGATAAAGCCACGAAGCAATATAAAACTGGAGCAGTAACTGCAACCTATGGGTATAATGGAAATAGTTTTTGGGGCCCTACGCTTATTATGAATCAGGGCGATGATGTAAAAATTAATGTAAAAAATAATTTATCAGATCAAACCACAGTGCATTGGCATGGGTTTCATATTCCCGCAGTAATGGATGGTGGCCCCCATCAGATTATTGAGGCTGGAGCAACTTGGTCACCCAATTTTGAGATAAAAAACAATGCGGGAACTTATTGGTATCATCCACACCTTCATTTGAAAACCCACGAGCAACTTACGAAAGGAGCGGGTGGTTTTATTATTGTAAAGGACCCTGCTGAATCGGCATTGGCTTTACCAAGAACTTATGGTACTGATGATATTCCTTTAGTATTAACTAGTAGGAGGTTTAATGCAGACAATTCATTTGACGTTACAGGTGCTTATGGAGATTATCTTTTAGCTAATGGCACTTTAGACGCTCAAATAACTTTACCCAAACAATATGTACGTTTAAGAATATTGAATGCCGAAATTGAAAGAGGCTATGATTTAGGTTTAAGTGATAACAGAGCATTTTATATAATTGGCAATGATGGTGGTTTATTAAATGCTCCCATTTCAACTACGAGAGTTAAAATATTGCCCGGTGAACGTATTGAAATTTTAATAAATCTTGGCAATGATGCTGTAGCTAGTAGTATTGATTTAAAAGCATATAATACAGGTCAAAAATTTGGTTTTCCTGGGGCTGAAGATGCTAGCTCTGGCGAATTTGGAAGCTTATTAAATAATAAGGATTTTAATGTTTTACATATTAAAGTGGGTGCAACTACTACTAGTGCAATTACGGCATTGCCAAGTAAGCTAGCTAGCAATACTTATTGGACAAATGCAGATGTAACCAATAGTAGAACTATAAATATTACTGGTGGCGTACAAGGCACGGCCTTTACTTTGGATAATAATACCTATGGATTTACCACAATTAATCAAAACATTAAATTAGATGCTATTGAAAAATGGACCATTGTAAACAATAATATATTTGGACATTCTTTTCATGTGCATGATGTTCAGTTTAAAATTATTGCAAGAAGCTCTGGTGTAGTAGGTGATCATGAATCGGGTTGGAAGGATACAGTATATGTTCCTTTGGGGGAATCAGTTACAGTAATTGCAAAATTTGATGATTTTTCAGATGCAGTAAACCCATATATGTATCATTGTCATTTCT
>Ga0304730_1002960_pt1 | contig 11733 bp, 7 predicted proteins | sample M_130628_MF_Meta_FD_190474 | JGI IMG/M metagenome (GOLD analysis project Ga0304730, IMG submission 190474) | Freshwater microbial communities from Lake Montjoie, Canada to study carbon cycling - M_130628_MF_MetaG (v2) (version 2) | ecosystem: Environmental > Aquatic > Freshwater > Lake | place...
AAATGACACCTAAGTTGAGTTTAAAGCGAAAAGTGATTATGGAGAAATACCAACAAGAAATACAATGGATATACAAATAAAAAAGCCGACACAAGTCGACTCTTTTTTTTAGTGGTTTGGTTCGTTCATAGTTTTCAGTTTGTTGATTCAGATACTTAGGAGAAACAAATCTATGTGAAATTTGATGAAAATCAATATTTTATACATTCATTTTAATGTAGAAATTTTACTACAAAAGTATGGTTGTTTTACCCATAAATTTCCAAATGAATGTCTTTTTTGTCGTATCCCATTTCAAGAATTCTTGATTTTGCTTCGTCTATCATATCTTTCCAACCACATAAATAAAATTGTGCTTCAGGTTTCGAACTACATAGTCTTTCATAAATAGTATGCACATACCCCTTTTCGCCTTCCCAATCTTCTCTTGATAAAGTAGGATAAAAGAAAAAATCATTATGTTCGATTTCCAATTTTTTCATTTCATCAAAATACAACAGATGTGATTTTGTTCGGGTGCCAAAAACGAGGTGAATTTTATGATGAGGAATATTGTTTTTAAAAATATGGTTTATCATGCTACGAAACGGCGCAATACCTGTACCCGTGCAAATTAGAAACAATTCTTTTTCTAGGTTTTGAGGGATTGTAAATACTCCTTGTGGCCCTCTGAATGTAATTTCACTACCTACATTAATCTGATTAAATAAATATGGCGTTCCAGTTCCAGAAGGATTGAGTACAATCAACAATTCAAATACATTTGTACCATCAGGCCAAGAAGCGATGGAATAACTTCTCCATCTTTTGTTTGACTTTTCATGAATGGGCAAATCCAAGGTTACAAATTGGCCGGGTAAAAAATCAAATTTCTCTAATGATGGAACTTGTATCCAAAATCTTTTGGTGTCATTTGTTTCGTCTTCAATTTTTATTACTGTTCCAGTTAGCCAAGGTTGTAACGACATGCTTTTTATTTTTAGTAAGATACATCATGTAGAATTAATATTAAACTTTCTCTTAGACACTTATCTTTGTGCCATTAATTTTTTGGGTGAATGAATTTGGATGTGTTGTTGAATTTTTATAAGAATGATCACCGCTGTTTTCAAATAGCGAATAGAACCACTTTGTCTGAACCCCAGCATTTACTACTAACCGGTTTAGAAGGAAGCACCCTAGAATTCATTGTTGCCGCTTTACATAGCAACGAATATTTATCACAAACCAACCACTTGGTTATTTTACGTGATGCGGAAGAAGCCGCGTATTTTCACAACACCATTGAGAACATTACCAATGCCCTTGATATTTTTTATTTCCCTTCTTCTTTTAAAAATAAAAAAAACTATCAGCTACTCAATAGCAGCCATGTAATGTTGCGCACCGAAGCACTTACAAAGATTGCATCAGGCGGAAATAAAAAAATATTAGTTACCTATCCTGAAGCTATTTTCGAAAAAGTTATTTTATCAAAATCATTATCCGATAATATCATTAGCATCAAACAAGCAGATGAATTGGATGTAAATTCGATTCTGCAAAAATTTGTTGACCATGGATTTGTACGCACTGATTTTGTGTACGAGCCCGGCCAATTTGCGGTTCGTGGTGGAATTCTAGACATCTATTCTTTTGGAAACGAAAAACCCTATCGTATAGAATTATTTGGCAACGAAGTAGATAGCATCCGTATTTTCGATCCGGAAACACAGTTGAGCGAACGCAAACTTTTGCAGGTAACCATTATCCCAAATGTGGAAACACAATTTGAAACTGGAGAGAAAGTTTCTTTATTGGAATTTCTTCCTGAGCAAACTATTATTTGGGTTAGAGATTGGAATTACATAAAAGACAAAATCGAATTGGAAGAAGAATATCTTTCCATTTTTTTAGAACTTGTAAAAACACAAACACATAAAGACGAAGCTTTAGATGAACTTTCTGAAATCAATTTTAAAACAAATGTTGAAGCCAGTGAGTTCATCAATTTAGTTTCGTTAGAAAAAGCAATTAATAAAAAGCACCTGATTGAAATTGGCAAAAAAGCAGTTTTTGAACACAATAAAAAAGCTGCAGAACAAATACATTTTGCATCAAAGCCACAACCTGCTTTCAATAGGCAGTTTGATTTGTTGATTAAAAATTTGCAGGATTATGAGAAGCAGAAATATAATATTTTCATTTTTGCGGAGAATCCAAAACAGTTGGAGCGATTACACATCATCTTCACTGATTTAAAAGCCGAAATTCAAGTCACTCCAATTCCTGTTTCGATACATGAAGGATTTATAGACGACGACAATAAATTAATTTGTTATACCGACCACCAAGTATTTCAACGTTATCATAAGTATAAAGTAAAACAAGCGTTTAGTAAAAACAAGGCATTAACATTAAAGACGCTTCGCGATTTACAGCCCGGTGATTATGTGGCACATATAGACCATGGTGTTGGTGTTTACAGTGGCTTGCAAAAAATAGAAGCTAACGGGCGTTTACAGGAGTCCGTTAGAATACAATATAAAGATGGCGATTTATTGTATGTAAATATTTCTTCACTGCATAAAATCAGCAAATACAGTGGAAAAGAGGGTTCTATCCCAAAGATGAACAAGTTGGGCAGTGATGTTTGGAGCAAACTCAAAGAAAAAACAAAAAAGCAAGTAAAAGATATTGCCAACGATTTAATAAAACTATACGCGCAAAGAAAGAGCCAGAAAGGGTTTCAGCACAGCCCGGATAATTATATGCAAACCGAATTGGAGGCAAGTTTTATTTATGAAGATACCCCAGATCAAGCAAAAGCATCAGAAGATGTGAAACGAGATATGGAAAAGGATGCCCCGATGGATCGTTTGGTTTGTGGAGATGTAGGATTTGGAAAAACAGAAGTAGCCATTAGGGCTGCATTCAAATCCTGTTGTGATGGTAAGCAAGCTGCTGTTTTAGTGCCAACAACGATATTGGCTTATCAACATTATAAAACGTTTAAAGATAGATTGAAAGATTTTCCCGTAACGGTGGATTTTGTAAATCGTTTTAAAACGGCAAAAGAAAAAAAAGAAACTTTAAAAAAATTAGAAGAAGGAAAAATAGATATCATCATTGGCACTCATGCATTACTAAGCAAAGATGTGAAGTTTAAAGATTTGGGTGTAATGATCATTGATGAAGAGCAAAAATTTGGTGTAACTGCAAAAGAAAAATTAAAACAGCTACGTGCTACCGTAGATTCGCTTACGCTAACGGCAACCCCTATCCCAAGAACTTTGCAATTTAGTTTAATGGGCGCAAGGGATTTAAGCATCATCAATACACCGCCGCCAAACAGACAGCCTATTCAAACTGAAGTGGCTGTATTTAATGAAGACAATATCAGAGATATTATTTATTATGAAACAGAACGCGGCGGTCAGGTATTTTTTATACATAATCGTGTAAAAGGTTTACCCGAAATGAAAAGTTTTATTCAAGGGCTTTGTCCGGATATTAGCATTGCCTTTGCGCATGGTCAAATGGAAGGCGATCAACTAGAAGATACCATTCTGGATTTTATGGATAAAAAATATGATGTGCTGGTTTGTACCAACATCGTAGAAAGTGGAGTTGATATTCCAAATGTAAATACCATTATTGTAAACAATGCGCATCAGTTTGGATTAAGTGATTTGCATCAATTAAGAGGTCGTGTAGGCAGAAGCAATAAAAAAGCATTTTGTTATTTACTTGCGCCGCCAATGAGTACGCTTCCTACAGACAGCAGAAAGCGTTTATCAACATTAGAACAGTATAGTGATTTGGGCAGTGGTTTTCAAATTGCCATGCGCGACTTAGATATTCGTGGTGCGGGAAATATGCTTGGTGGTGAGCAAAGTGGTTTCATCTCCGAAATTGGATTTGAAATGTATCAGAAAATTTTGGATGAAGCGGTGCGGGAATTGAAACGAAATAATTTTAAAGAATTGTTTAAAGAAGAAATCAGCAAGCAAGATGATTTTGTAAAAGATTGCACATTTGATACCGATCTTGAAATTTTGATACCTGATAAATATGTAGAAAGCATTACGGAAAGATTGAGCTTATATTCCAGATTAGACAATTGCGAAACAGAAGCAGACTTGATTAATTTTCATGCAGAAATGGTGGATAGATTTGGCGCTGTTCCACCAGAAGCAGAAGATTTGTTTACCATAGTGCGTTGCAGAAAAATGGCAGTCGATTTAGGTTTTGAAAAACTTTTGCTCCGAAACGAAACCATGAAATGCTTTTTTGTTAGCAACCCTGATTCGCCATATTTCCAAAGTGAAACTTTTAATAGAATACTGATGTTTTTACAAACGGGCACCAATAAAGCTCGCTTGAAACAAGTAGGTAAAAATGGCATTCTAATTGTGGAAGACATCAAAACAATGAACCACATTTACGCGTTCATTTTGCGCATGTTCAATCATGTTAAAAAACTACCTAATCAATAAGAATGTTCGTTTAATTGGCAAAGCATTGTTTCTGTAATCAACGCCTTTTGCAATGCATATGTAAGTTCCATTCGGCTGCTTTATTCCTTTGTATTCTCCATTCCAACCTTTGTATGCTTTTGTTGAATAAAACAATTGTTGACCAAAGCGATTATAAATGGCAAAATACTCGAACCTCTTTAAGCCAACAGGAAAGGGTTTAAAAACATCATTCAATCCATCTCCGTTAGGCGTAAACGCATTGGGGAAAAATATCTGAGGTTCTCCATCATACACTTTTATTTTTATGGTATCGTAGCTTTTGCAACCTGTTGGCGTGTATGCCACCACGTAATACGTTTGATCTGAAGAAACAATTGCGATTGGATTTGGAATATTATCAGCGCTTAATCCAATTGAAGGAGTCCATTGATAACTGAAACCACCCGTTGCATTCAACTGAATCGGTTGGTTGGTAACCGCAATTGTATCATTGCCGGCAAATACATTTGTGCCATAAATATTAATGCTTTCTACTGCCGTGTCTTTACACCCTTCAATCGATGTAGCATATAATGTGATGGTGTATTGACCATTATTAATGTACGTATGCGTTACGGGCGAGCCTATACCTTGAGCACCATCTCCAAAATTCCATTGCCATTGATTGATGCCAATGCTTGTTGTTGTTTCTCCTGAAGTAATTTGAACCAAAGCGTTTTTACAGGTATCATTAAACTGCATATCCACAACCGGATTTTTTATCAGTTTAAATGTATGAAAAACAGTATCACTAAAGCAACCTAAATTACTGGTAGCCACTAATCCAACTTGCACATTTCCAAAAGGAAAATACCCTGTTGGATTTTGTAATGTGCTAAAAGTAGTTATGTTATATATCCAGTTCCATTGGTTCAAACTGCCATTTTGTAATGTTGTAATATCGGTAAGTCGAATGCTGCTGTCGTTACAAATAGGCTGACTGAAATTAAAATTAGCCAATGGTTTATCTACTACGTTTAATGTGGTGGTTAATGTATCTGATTTACATCCTCTTGAGTTAAACACAACATGCTTAATAATTTTAGGACCAGGTGTTGTAAAAGTAAATTGCGGATTACATTGTGTAGAGGTTTGACCATTTCCAAAATCCCACCAGCAATTTGTGATGGCTAACCCATCAGCAGAATAAGATGAATCTTGAAATTGAGCTTGCTGTCTTTCGCAAAGAATAATCGATTTTATTTTTGCCACAGGCTTATCGGAAACAAAAACATTTTTTGTGATGGCGGTTCCTGCGCAAGCATTTGTACCAGAAGCTGAAGTGATTAAGCTAACGGAATGATTGCCTGGATTGGTAAACACATGTGTTGGGTTTTGAATGATTGCTGGAGCGCTGCTGTCACCGTAGAACCATTGCCAATAGTTTATGGGCGTTGTTGGACTTCCATTTACAAATGATTGGTCTGTAAATATGGTTGGTGTACCTAAGCAAACAGAATCGGTGAAACTGAAATTAATTGTCGGACGTGGACTAACGGTTATAGGCGTTCGTAACGTATCCGATACACAACCTTCTGCAGACTTAACCACAAATTTTATATTTTTTATTCCAGGAGTAGAGTACGTAGTTAAAACAAATTGTGATGTAGAAGTCTGCCCATTGTTGTCTAAATCCCAATACCAGTTGTTTATTGTGCCAATAGTTACATGTGATGTATCCACCAATTGTACGGGTGAATTTTGACAAGAAGCGGTGTATGAAAAACCTGCGATGGGTTTACTGCCAATGCGTATAGGCTGTGTGTACGTTTCGCTACAACCATCAAAACCAAAAACAGTATAGGTAATGGTATAATCTCCACCAACGGTGTACGTGTGTATAGGATTTTGATTTACAGAATCAATTGGACTGCCATCTCCAAAATTCCAGTAAAATTTTACAATGCCAGCGAAAGAAGTTGTAGAGTCAATAAATGAAACTGGTTGGTTCACACATTTTATTTGATTGGGTAAAAATCTAAATCGTGGAGTTAATTCAGTGCAGAATTTTTGAACATTAGAAAGTCCGCCTGTAGCTCCAGTAAAGCCCCAATAAACCAAACCATTTCCTCCAAATGTGGTGTTTACAAAATCATTGGTTACGTTTAAACGTGATTGACCATCAAAATAAACCTGCATATTTTTGGTAGTAGCGTTCCATATAACTCGTAATTTATGATCTAAACAATCTTCGATATTATCACTTGTGGCAGAAGCCGATGGTGCTGGAGTAATTGTATTTACAGAGTTATGACTCGTTGCTCCGTTTAATTGAATAGAGATATGGTCATAAATCGGGTCGTTGTCGTTTATGTTGGAAACATCTACATTTTGATACGTATCCAATGAAACGGCTAAAGAAGGAGAAACACCATAAAATGCCATGCCGCCTCCCGCAGGAGATGAAGAAATTGTAGACGTGCCCATTGGTTGTAATACAAATGCCATTCCATCAGCACCATTGCCATCACTACAACCCAAAAAAACTTGAAAAGTAAAATCGAATGATTGATTTAAATTGATTCTATTGTTATTCCAAACACTACCTTTCTGCGTGGCTATATTAGGTGTTACGGTATAACATCTACAACTATTTTGAAATGCTGAACCATTTACCGTGTACTGCGCATGAATTGAATTAAAACAAAACAATAGAATAGCAAATGCCAAAAGGTGTGTCAATAAAAACTGCTTCATTAAATTTTAATTTTTTAACCCATATTTCTAAAAGTACAATTTATTTTATATTGACTACAAATAGACATGAAGTTATTTTGGGTAATGACCGGTTGTGAGCAAAAATTCCAATCAAAGTAAAAAATAAAAAAGTGATTACGTACTTTGACCCAAGCCATCTATATTTTTGACTTTTAACTTTTGAATTTTGAATTACTAAAAATAAAAAAGCCGTTCCAAATAGAACGGCTAAAATTAATTTTCCTAAGAATTACCAAGCTTTTGTAGCAACACCGTTTTTTACGGCTTCTAAAGCGGTTGCTTCACCTAGCATTGTAGTCATTTTGTTTCCTTTTCCATCATGACCTTGAGCCATATAACCACCGCGAGCTGTTTTGGTAATTACTGCTTCTTGCATTGGAACATTTTTTTCTTTGGTTTTCATGCAATAAGCCGTTAACATTTTTGACATTTGAATAAAATTTATAGTTAGTAAATAAAGAACGAGTTTTTCGCTCAGACAACAAGCTACTAAAAAAATCGAATTTTCCCAAAAACAATAAAAAAGATATGTCCACATTATGTGGACTACTTTTTTTAGCCACTTTTATACGTCGATTTTAGCATATTTAGCATGAGATTCGATGAATGCCCTTCTTGGTGGCACCTCATCTCCCATCAACATACTGAAAACACCATCCGCATTGGTTAAACTATCAATGGTAACTTGCTTTAGAGTTCTGGTCATTGGGTTCATTGTAGTTTCCCACAATTGTTCCGCGTTCATCTCTCCCAAACCTTTATATCGCTGAATCGTTACGCTATCGTCTTTTCCTTGACCAATTTTTGTTACCAATAATTTACGCTCTTCATCATTCCAAGCATATTCTTGATCCTTTGATTTTTTCACCAAATACAAAGGCGGTTGTGCAATGTATACAAAACCTTGTTCCACCAATTCCTTCATATAACGGAAAATAAATGTCAAGATTAATGTAGCGATATGACTTCCATCCACATCGGCATCCGTCATGATAATCAACTTGTGATAACGCAATTTGGTAATGTCTAATGCTTTTGCATCATCCATAGTTCCAATTTTTACACCCAAAGCGGTAAACATGTTTCTAATCTCCTCATTGTCGTAAATCTTATGTTCCATTGCTTTTTCAACGTTCAGAATTTTACCTCTCAATGGAAGAATCGCTTGAAAACTTCTGTCTCTACCTTGCTTTGCCGTACCACCTGCCGAGTCTCCTTCGACAAGGAACAGCTCACATTTTCCTGGATCTTTTTCTGAACAATCTGCCAATTTACCAGGCAATCCACCACCTACTAAAACACTTTTACGTTGCACCATATCACGGGCACGTTTAGCAGCTGCTCTTGCTTGAGCGGCTAATATTACTTTTTGGATAATCGTTTTTGCATCGCGTGGATTCTCTTCTAAATAAGCTTCTAAAACGCGGCTTAATGTAGTATCTACAATTCCCATCACTTCGCTATTCCCTAATTTGGTTTTGGTTTGTCCTTCAAATTGAGGCTCAGGCACTTTTACCGATATAATTGCAGAAATTCCTTCTCTAAAATCATCTCCTTCAATAGCCACTTTTGCTTTTTCAAACATCCCCTGTTTTTCGCCATAGCTTTTAAACACACGGGTAATAGAACGACGGAAACCAGCAACGTGTGTACCACCTTCAATGGTATTGATATTATTTACATAGCTAAAAATATGTTCTTGATAGCTGGCATTATACACCATCGCTACCTCTACCGCCACATTACTTTTTTCATCGTGTCCATCACAATAAATGGTAACCGGAATCAAAGGCGTTCTATTGGCTATTTTATCAATGGCTTCTACAAACTCTACGATTCCCCCTTCGCTATAAAATGTTTTGGTATAATGTTTACCATCATCACCCATTTCACGTAAATCGTTTAAAATAATGGTGATTTTTCTATTTAAAAAAGCAAGCTCTTTTAATCTGCCTTCTAAAATATCTTTTACGTATTCTGTAGTTGTAAAAATGCTTCCATCAGGCCAAAACTGAACGCGTGTTCCTGTTTTGTCTGAAACGCCAATTTCTCTTACCGGATATTGCGGAATACCAGTTGCATATTCTTGCTCAAATGTTTTACCTTCTCTGTTTACTGTAACGTGCAATTTTGTACTCAAGGCATTTACACAACTTACCCCGACTCCATGCAAACCACCAGAAACTTTGTACGAACCTTTATCAAATTTTCCACCCGCATGAAGAACGGTCATTACAACTTCTAACGCACTTCTGTTTTCCTTTGTGTGCATACCCGTTGGAATACCTCTACCATCATCTTGAACGGTAATTGAATTGTCTTCGTTTATGGTTACGGTAATGTTTTTACAATGACCGGCTAAAGCTTCATCAATTGAGTTATCAACTACTTCATACACCAAATGATGCAGACCTTTAACACTGATATCACCAATATACATTGCCGGTCTTTTACGAACGGCTTCTAATCCTTCTAAAACTTGAATGCTGTCGGCTCCATAACTGGTATTTTGTGGAACGGGAATTACTTCTTCTATTTCTGTGCTCATAATTGCTAAAAAATACTTTAAAATTTATCAAAATCGTATTTACGCAAATATACCTAAATTAAGGGCTAATAACGGATTAATTATCCCCAATTGAAGGTGTTTTTTTCCACCCAAATTGCATTTAGTTTGTTTATGTATAGAGAATCACAAAAAGAGGATTCTTGAAAAATTTAATCGTTAACTTTACCCGTTATTAAAAAATGAAATCAATACCCAATATATTAGACATTTCGAGCGCTTTGCCACTTCTATATGATGAGGTAAATATGTTGCAAGACATCAACCGGCAAGTGCCTGGATCTGTAAAATATTCTATTAAAAGATACCGCAAGCAACCAAATTGGCAAATTGAAGATTCAGGCATGTTGATTTATCATATCGATGCACAACATCCGGAAGAAAATCATCTTGAACTCCGCTTTTGTGTTTCTGGAAATTATTACTGCAGAGAAAAATTAATGGAATGTGATCGTTGTAAATTTAATGAGTCGGCAAGTTGCATTGAAAAAATAGAAAGTGTTGATGTTTTAAGTTTTATTTACACACCAAGTTATTTAAATCAATTTGCGAAATCGAACAAGAATGATGGAACGATTATAGATTCAGTTGTTTCTTTCTCACATAACGAGTCATTTAATAAAATCGGTCCACTTTGTAGCAAAACTACTGCTGCCATTCAATCATTATTAAACCATAATTACACGGACACTCGAGAAAATATTTTCATAAACGCGCAAACGCAAATTATCCTTTTGTACAGCACTGATTGTATGCTAGGCAACAAAGATGAAACCACATTTGGTTGTAAGTTTTTATCAAATCCAGAAGACCGCGAAAAGATCATTCAATCTAGGGAAATATTGTTGCAGCATATTGGAGAACCTATAACCATTAAGGCTTTGAGTCGAAAAGTAGCCATCAATGAATGTTATTTAAAACAAGGATTTAAAGAAATATTCGGCACCACCATTTTTGATTTTTATCAAAGTCAACGCATGGAACATGCCAAATATTTACTTTACGAAAAAGGCCTTAGCGTAACCGAAGTATCTGCGATGCTTGGATATTCATCTATTTCACATTTTAGTACAGGCTTTAAAAATCATACGGGGTTGAAGCCTTGTGAATTGTTGGGGAGGTAGTACGTTTGGGGTTTGGGGTTTGGGGTTTGGGGTTTGATTAACCAGCGTAGCGACTTAAACCATTAAACCGTTAAACCTCTGGAACTTCATAAACCTCTCAAACAGAAATAAGGAATAAGAAACAAAAAACAAAAAATAAGTAAATGGAGCTCGTTTGAGTTCAAAATCCCAACCTATTGAACTCATTGAACAATTTGAACCTTTTGAACGTCTCAAACATCTCAAACATCTCAAACATCATAAACCTCAAAAACTGCCTAAATAATTAAACGAAAAGCAACCTTTGAAAGCATAGATTTTTAATGACTATTGCAATAAAAATCTTTATATTCGTAAGCGAAAAGGCTTAGATAAACTATTACAATAAATGCAATTTCATGTTGCTTATTTAATAAAAAAATTAACTAATGAATTGGAAAGATTATATCGTTTCAGATAAAGAGATATTACTCGGCAAGCCCATCATTAAAGGAACTCGTTTGTCTGTTGAGCATATTATTAGCCTTTTGGCTCAAGGGTGGTCCGAAGATCAAATTTTTGAAAACTATCCAAGATTAACTAAAGAATCTATCCAAGCTGTATTTTTATATTTACAAGATTGTATTAAAGACGGATTATTATTTTCACCAATTAAGTTGTCCGCCTAAATGAAACTTTTAGCCAACGAGAATTTCCCTTATGCAAGTATTTTTTATTTGCGTGAAAAAGGTTTTGATGTAAGCTCGATTGGAATAGAAAATCCCAGTATTACAGATGCTGAAATAATGACAATAGCAATCAAAGAAGAAAGAACTATTTTAACTTTTGACAGAGATTATGGCGAATT
>Ga0304730_1002962_pt1 | contig 11728 bp, 15 predicted proteins | sample M_130628_MF_Meta_FD_190474 | JGI IMG/M metagenome (GOLD analysis project Ga0304730, IMG submission 190474) | Freshwater microbial communities from Lake Montjoie, Canada to study carbon cycling - M_130628_MF_MetaG (v2) (version 2) | ecosystem: Environmental > Aquatic > Freshwater > Lake | place...
CACGTCAAAAAGAATTTGAAGATCTTAAACAAACAATTAAACTTAAGACAAATGAAATGCCATTTGAAAAGATCCATGTTGGTCGGGGTATAGCTATAGGAACTGAAGTTCCAGCAGCAGGTGGATTTCATCAATATACACGTATTATGCCCGATAATATATCAGATCATTCATCAAATCAATTACCTGGTATGGTTGCTGGTGGTAAATGGATATTTGCTGGTGCACCAACATCTCAGATGCCAGTTGTTAAGAATCGTCCAGATGCATTCTACAGTTTATGCCAACATGAAGTTATGCCTGGTAGAAGTGTAGTTACTGCTGAAATGACACGTCCAGATTACGCAGTATCACTAAGAAATCAAAATCGGTCCTTTATCAATTATGGATATGGTGTTCCTCTTAACAATGCCCTTGATCAATATTTAACAAGTACTTAAAAGTTAAAGTTAAAGTTAAAGTTATTTTAATTCGTTAGATTTATCAAAAAATAAAATTAAATAAGTGTAAAACAATAACAATGGACCATTTTTTAGTTGATAATTATAATCTTGAAAATATAATTTTCTCAACACCTAAAAAATATAATGAGTATTATGTATGTAAAATAAAATACCGTTCAATAGATGATGAACAATCAGATGATCTTGTAATTCAGTTTCCTAAAATGACACTTACTGATGATTCTGAAGAAAATGGTATTTCTGTTGAATTTATGAATTCTAAGGGTTACAATAAAGAAATATATAATTTTCTAAGTATCCTTGATGTATTTATTACAGAAGAAGTTAGTAAAAAATCAGAAGAATGGTTTGGAAAACAAATTCCACTAAAATCAATTAAGAAAATGTACAATTCATTTATTAAAGCACCTAAAACAAGTGAAAGTAGATGTACACTCAATTTTGGATTTAAGTTTAATAAAACAGAAAATAAAACTTTATTTTTAGATCGTAAAGATAATGAAATTAATATTTCACAATTTAAACAAAATGAAATTGTTGAATGTATTGCTCAATTTAAATATATTTTCTTTTCTAAAGATACATGTTTTCCTGTATGGGAACTAATTTCTAGTAAAATACATAAGAAAATTCAAAAAGTTCCTAAGTTTGGATTTGTAGATGACCCAGATGATAAAGTAATTAAGGTTGAATCTGATGATGAAGAAAGTGAAGAAATTAAATTAAATTCATTTTTTTAAACATTTAAACTTTTTTTTATTTTAACAATTTTTAATTAATTTTAATTTAATTTTAATTAAAAAAACGTTTTTATTTTAGAAATAAAATAATAGAGTTAGATATACAATAAAATAAATGGCACTCGGTGATAATTTTGGACCACTTGTTTTTACACTTACTGCTGTTCTTCTAGCTATGTCAACTCTCAATGTATTTAAACAACGTGAAAACTTCGGTGCAGTTGAAGGTTCAAATCCTGCCGATGTTAACGTAGTTAATCGTTACAGTTCTGGACCATCACTCAGTTCCGCATCTGATCTTGAAAACTATCAAAATTCTATTGTGATGAATGTTGGTACATCTGTTGAAGATATTAACAAGTCAGGTGCTCGTTATTATCTCAATCTTCAAAATTATCTTAACCCAAGTATTGATAATCTTGAACTTGCCCAAAATATTTCTTCAAGACCCATTCAAGCAGGTGTCCCACTTCCAGGTGCATCCAGTTTCTACAAGAACAGTCTTGGAGATGGATACACTGATAATCTTGGACATCTTAAAGGCAGTGCATACCCACCAGTTGCATACACAAATGATCGTGCTGCTCAACTTAGTCAATGTGCTAAGGATCTTCCTATGTTTGCAGCAAGTTCCCTTCTTCCCAAACCATCTGTGAATGCTGATAACAACGGACTTTCTCAAAGTGCTGCTCGTGCTCTTGCTGCTTTCACAGCACTTTCACCTGCTGAACAAATTGGAGCAATTACAAGCAATAACAGTCCTTACTCCAAGACCAGTGATTTCCGTGCTCTTGACCAAATCTCTGTTTACAATATGCAAACACCTATGTTTGGTGCTTCACCTGCTCTCTATATTTCACCATCATTCGGACAAGTGCAATCATCATCCGATATTGCTGGTCCAAGTGGTCTCGTAATGAATTAAAAAATAAATTAAAAAATAAATTAAAAAATAAAAGTTAAGGTAACTAAATTTGTCAAATTTAATTAATTTTAAATTAAATTTGAATAAATTTGAATAAATTAGAATAATTTTTAAAAGTTAGTTAATTTAAGGAATTAATAAAAATTAATAATAAAAGTTAAAGTTAAAGTTAAAGTTAAAGTTAATTATGGATTCTGAACAAACTTTAAATCAACAAAATTTACTTGAAGTAACTGAAAAAGTTAAGGAATATGCTGAAGTTCAAAAAAATATTAAAATTATACAAGAAAAATTAAAAGTTTTAAATAAGAAGAAGAAAGAATTATATAAAGAAGTTGCTCCAAAACTTAAAACAACCAATATTACAAAATGTAATTTACCTTTTGGTACATTAAAAGTTGTTAAAACAAAACGTAAAGTTATGCCAAGTAAAGTAACAATGAAAGATAAATATATTTCTTTTTTTAATTCATCATTTGATGAACATTTTATTGGTCTATCTGCTGAAGAAAAAGCAGATATGATGTACCGTTATATTTATATTGATAATATTGAATATAAAGAAGAAAGTAATATTACAATGACTTATTCAAAAGATTTTAGAGATTCTTTTAAACAATTAAACATTTAAAATAATTATATTAAAAAAATAATTGTACTAAATAAAATTAAATTATATTAAATAAATGGTTAGTAAGCGTAGTTCAAAATTTGGAGAAATGAAAATGGGTTTTATTGCTCTTGGTGTTGGAGCATTAATATTTATATTATTATTAGTTTATATGGTTGAATCAGCAACACCTCGTGAAACAAAAAATTCTTCTTCAGTAAATGCAGGTGTAACAACAAGTTCAACAGGTGGTACTTCAGTAACATCAAATCTTCCAGGAGCAACTACACAATCAACAAATGCTGGATCAACTTCTTTAACAAATGCACAATTATCTTCACAATAATTAAAAATAATTAAAAATTTATAAAATAAAATACAAAATAAAATACAAAATAAAATATTAAATAATACTAAATAATGAATACTATTTTTATAATAGGGGTTGTTGTTGCTATAATTTTATTCATAATTACTACTTTTTATTTAAACAAACGTTATAAGCAAAAACAAAAAGAAAAAGCAGAATATGATGCAGCAATAGCAAAAGCAAAAGCAGATGGAAAATCAGCAAATCCAAATGGAGGTGGAAGTTAAACTTTAAACTTTAAATTTTAAAGTTTAAACTTAAATTCAAATTATATAAAGAATACTTATAATTTAATTATTAATAAATTTAATTAAATTATGGATATTCTAAATGATTATTATCCATTAAATGGAAATAATCCAAAAAATGATGATCTATCTGATTCTGAAATATCAGAAAATAATGAACATATTTTAAGATTACAAACACTGAATGAAAATAGACTTAACAAAAAACGAAGAAAAGAATATTCAATAGATGATTGGTGTTCTATTCATTCAGATGAACTTTGGTATGTGTGGGGAGTCATATCAGAATTTAAAAAAACTAGTTATATATTAGATAAAATGGACTATACTTCTTTTTGTGACATGTGTTATCAAAATTCTAGTAAAGATTCATAAAAACATGTGCTAAATTACATACTTTATTTTTAAATAATTAAAATTAAAATTACTTAAAAATAAAAACATTATAATAATAAAAGAGGTGTATAAAAAGTTTAAAAATGAATAATTATGAAGAGATTGTAGGTACTAAGACAGGATATGAACACAGTACAGAAAGCGAACTTAATAGTTATCTTTATTCTTTTGAAAATAAATGGGTTTTAAAAAATAATAAAAATATAAATTATATAGTTACAAAGGCACTTGATAATTTTGGTCTAAATGAAAATTATTCTTATGATGAATTAATTAATAATTACAATAAATGTAATTATAATATTGTTTATTTATCTATGGAATTTCGCAAAATATTGGATGATGATGAATTTCAAGAAATTGAAATAAAAATTAATAAAATTATTGAATCCATAGATTATTGTTGTAAAATGCTTAAGTTTGGTTGTTTATTAGTAAATAGTCATTCTGATGCAAATATTGAAATTAAAGATGATCTTGGACATCTTCGTTTTATGCAACCTAATATTGAAACAAATAGTCCTTTTCAAAATTTATTACTTTATATTTTAGATTCTATTTACATGTGTGGATACCAGAGATATGGAGAATCACTTTATGAAAAAATTAATTACAATGAACATTTTACTCATGCTTGGAAAGAAAAAATGAGTATTAGAAAATTTATTTATGAACAAACTCAATATTGTCAAGCATACGAACAGTGGCATAATTTAACAAGTAATTCTAGTAATATTAAAAACTGTACTGAATTCTTAGAAAATTGTAAAGATCCTCGTGTTCGTGATCTTATTAAAGATCGTCATGTATTTGCTTTTACAAATGGTATTTATAATTGTAAAGAAGAAATCATGGTTGATAATGTAAAAATGTATGTTGATCATTTTTATGAATATGGATCTGATATTACTAAAAGTTTAGACAAAGATATTGTTGCAAGTAAATTTTTTAACATGTCTTTTAATAACTATGAAAATATAGATGATTGGTATGATATTCCTACACCAGTTTTTCAAAGTATTTTTGATTATCAAGAGTTTGATGAAGATGTCTCTCGTTGGTTATATGTTTTTATGGGAAGACTTATGTTTGATCTAGGAGAACTTGATAACTGGCAAGTTGCTTTATTCTTAGAAGGTGTTGCTGGTTCTGGTAAATCAACTATTACTAAACTTGTTAAAAAATTTTATGAGAGTTGTGATGTAGGTGTACTTTCAAATAATATTGAAAAGACTTTTGGATTGGGATCTCTGAAAGATAAACTCTTATTCTTAGCACCTGAAATTAAATCTGATCTTCGTCTAGAACAATCTGAGTTTCAGTTACTTATTGAAGGTGGTGATATGCAACTTCCTATTAAACACAAAGAATCTCATTATATTGAATGGAAAATTCCTGGTCTATTTGCAGGTAATGAACCACCTGATTATACAGATAATTCAGGATCTATCAGTCGTCGATTGGTTGTTGCAAAGTTTCATAAAAAAGTTAATAATAAAGATTCTGATATGGATCGAAAACTTAATGAAGAACTTCCTTCAATTATGAAAAAATCTGCTTGTGCTTATCTTTCAGCAGTAAATAAATACCGTGGTCAAGATTTCTGGACATCTCTTCCAAAATACTTCCGTGATACACAACAAGATATGGCACAGAATACTCATGCATTAGAACATTTTATTTCATCTGGAAAAGTTGCTATGGGTGAAAGTTTATACGTTCGTGAAAAGACATTTGTTCAAGCATTTAATGAACATTGTAAGGAATGTAATTTAGAACGTCATAAATTTACAACTGATTATTATCTTGGTGTATTTGGTAATTATCAGTTAAGTATTAAAAAGAATTTAAAAATGAAATATCCAAATACACCAAATGGTAGAACGTATCAAGGATCATTTATTTTTGGAATTGATTTAATTAACGAAACTGAAAATGAAAATAATGAAGATGAATTCTAAATTGTAAAATTTAAAATTCTTAATTTATAAAAAATAAAATATTTGTTTAATTTATAATATTTATAACAATTTTAGAAAATGGCAACTAACAACAATGATAATAATTCTAAATATGGACAAATGAATAGATCCAATTTTGATATGAGTAAAGGAGGAAAAGTTGGACTTGGTGTTGGATGTTTAGTTCTACTTATAATCATTGTTGTTGTTTTTATGATGATGAAGAAGAAGAAAGCAGCAGCAGCAGCAAAGAGTTCAGTTGCTGCGGCATTTGGATTTAGAAGAGGGAGATAAATCAAAATTATAAATAAAAATTAAAATATAAATCAAAAATATAAATAATTAAAAATTAAATTAAATTAAAATATATTTGTTTAATTTATAGTTATTTAAACTAATGAATACTATTTTCTCTCAGTATATACCACCAGAAGGTACTATGGATGTTATTTATCCAGAACAACAATTAAATCAACCTACTATTGTTTATGCTAATGCTAATGGACCAATGGATGGTACTACAGATGTTATTTATCCAGAACAACGATTAAATCAACCTACTATTGTTTATGCTAATGCTAATGGTAATGGACCAATAGATGGTACTATAGATGTTATTTATCCAGAACAACGATTAAATCAACCTACTATTGTTTATGCTAATGCTAATGGTAATGGACCAATGGATGCCGCAAAGGCAGCAGCAGCAGCAATTGCTGCTGCAAATGCACAAAATGAAACAGAATTAAGACAAGCAGCAAATGCAATGAAGGATAAAATTAAAATAAATGATAAAATTATTTCTCAATTATATCAAATGAATACTGATCTTTTTTACTATCGTAAATATTATAATAGTAATTCAGGTAAAATAAGAGATGAATATGCAAAAAAAATAAAAGATACAGAATATAAAATTAATAAGATAATTGCTTCAAGTCCTACACCTGGAAATACAACATATAATGCTTCTAGTTCTGCAGCTGGTAAAAAGATTAATAGTACATTATCTATTCCTAATTATTTAATTTATAATAGTAATCCAATAGTAAAAAATAATATACTTACAAAACCTTATAATAATTTTCCAACTAATACAAAACTAACTCAAAATTCTTTAACTGTATTAGGAACTAAATCTACTTTTGGTATGAGTTCAGGAGGAAAAATTGGACTTGGTCTTGGTTGTTTAATTTTACTTATAATTATTGCTGTTGTTTTTATGATGATGAAGAAGAAGAAAGCAGCAGCAGCAGCAAAGAGTTCAGTTGCTGCGGCATTTGGATTTAGAAGACGGAGATAAATATAAATTAAAATATAAAAAAATAAATAATTAAAAATTAAAATATTTATTTAATTTATAATAATTATAACAATTTTAGAAAATGTCAGCAGGTGCGAATGATCCAAGAAAAGAAATAATGGAAATTAAATACGCATCTACGATAGCATATACTAACCCTCCAAATTATAGTTTTTTATATAAAAAACCACTAACACTTGCAGATTATCGTACAAATAAACGACCAGAAATAATAAGAAAAAATATATATATTGATCCAAAATATGTTAGTTGTAAAGTTAAAGTTGATATCCCTGATACTATACCTAAGGATACTGAACTTTTACCTATTAATACAAAGTCTAGTTTTGGACAAATGAATAGATCTGATTTTGATATGAGTAAAGGAGGAAAAGTTGGACTTGGTGTTGGATGTTTAGTTCTACTTATAATCATTGCTGTTGTTTTTATGATGATGAAAAAGAAGAAAGCAGCAGCAGCAGCAAAGAGTTCAGTTGCTGCGGCATTTGGATTTAGAAGACGGAGATAAATATAAATTAAAATATAAATTAAAATATAAATAATTAAAATATAAATAATTAAAAATTAAATTAAATTAAAAAATATTTGTTTAATTTATAATTATTAAATGGTTAGAACATTATCAGTTTTAATATATAATAATACACAAAAAGAGATTATTAATTATACAGCAGGAGTTACAACAAAAATTGAATCAGGTAAATATGGTTATATTAAAAATTTATGTTATCCTGGTTGTAATTTAAATATATTAACATCATCACCTACATTTTTTCCTGGAACAACTCGTCTTAGTAATAACCCTAAGACTGGTATTAGTGCTAAACAACTAAAAAATAATGATGTTGTAATATACAATGGTGTAGTTAATTATACAATAGCACCTGAAAAATCAATCCCTATTAATAATATTCTAAAAGAACTTGGTCCAAATGCTAGTATAAAAAATTTAAATCCATGGTGTCAAGAAAATCTATATTTAAAAAATGGACAAACTTGTACAACTATTTCTGACATTATGAGTAGTCGTACTCAACGAGAAAGTAATGGTCAAATAACTACTTACCCACTTGTTTTATTTAAAGGAAGTAAAATTACAAATAATAATGGACGTTATGAAATAAGAGGAGGACCACAACCACCTTCATATGGATTAATGACTAAAAAATCACCAGAACTATCACCCTCACTAGGACTGGGGGGAACTAAATCACCATCACCATCACCAGGAGGAACTAAATCACCATCACCATCACCAGGAGGAACTAAATCACCATCACCATCTCCATCACCAGGAGGAACTAAATCACCATCACCATCACCATCACCAGGAGGAACTAAATCTAAATTTGGAGAATCAGGTAGTGATTCTCTTGGATTAATTGTTATTTTATTTCTTATAATAGCAGGACTTATGTTTTATTTCCGTAGTCCTTCTAAAAAGAAAAGTTTTTTTGGTAGAAGAAAATAAAACTTTAATTTTAATTTTAATTATATTATTATTAAAAAAATAAAAAATATTTGTTTAAATTATAATAATTTAAAATGGGATTTACTAGATCTAGATTTGCAGTTACTGGATGCTTACCAAATCCAAATATGGATAATGGTCTATCATCAGGTGGTTGCTCAATTGAAAAAAATTTAGATTCAATGGGAAATGTTAAACAAGGTGGTTGTCAAAATTCTACAACAGGTGGTCCAGGATATGTAAATGCAAGTGGATGGCCAAAATGTTGTATTACAAATCCACCTGAAAAATGTATTACAAAAGCATCACCTGCTTCTTCTGGTTCATCAACTAGTACAAATACAAAGGGATATACAGATTGTACTAAAGGAATATATGCAAATGATAATGATAAACAAATGTGTGAAAAAACAGCAGCATTACAAACAACTTATGCTCCACCACCATCTATTATAAATTCTCCACTTGCAGCACCTTCTTCAACAAATTATACAGATTATAGTGCTTATAACCCATTTAGTCCTAAAGCAGAAACAAATCAATATTGGTCAGGTGGTAATAATGTTAATAATAATAATAATAATAACGTTAATGATAATTGGTGGTCATCTTCAGATAATAATATGCCTTCATCACCACCATCTATGGTATCACCACCTCCAGTTACACAACCACCTCCAGTTACACAATCTGAAAAAGAATCTACTTTTTATAAAGCAGTTGTTAACTTTTATTATAGTTTATTTCCAAGATCTAAACCATCATCATTCGGAGTAACAAGTGGTCCTGCTTATGTTTTTGGACTATTTATTCTTGTAGCTCTTATAATTGGTGCACTTTTTTTTGTTTTCTATAAACATAAAAAGAAAAGTTTTTTTGGTAGAAGAAGATAAAACTTTAATTTTAATTTCAATTTTAATTTTAATTTGTAATTTTAATTTATGTAAATAATAATATTTATATAAATTAATAATTAATGAATTCAACACCAGAAGGATATATAGTCAGTAATAGAAAATTTACAGATAATGATACATCTGAGATTGTTGATAAATATATAGATGAAATATGTTCAGATTCTACTTTTTTATGTAAAAATGTAGAATTATGTGGAAATAATACATCTATTTATACAAATGTACAAAATGTTCAAGATATTTGTAAAAATATTGAAGAAGCAAATCAATGTGATAATGATATTAAAGAATGTATAGTATTAGCAAATAACAGTTTTGATGAAACACAAAAATTTGTAAGTACATCTTTTATAAATATAATTGTACCAATACCTAATGCAATAGATAAAGATGGAAATCAAAAATTTTTAAGACTTCCACCATTATCTGGAAGTAAAAAACCAAATTCAAATGAAATATGTAATGTTTGTGCTTGTATGGATCGTTTTGCACGAAGTCCTGGATCAGGATTTAATGACTATACCTCTCCAGGACAAAATGCATGTGTTTATGCAGATGATTTTGAATATTATTATTATCCTTTATATGTTCAAAAAATTAGAGATAAATTAACAAATGCACCACCAGTTGTTATAGGTGGAAAATACAATATTGTTAATAGTAATATAATACATGCAAATACAGAAGATGATTTAACAGTTACAAATTTATATACTAATTTAATAAATAATGGAATTTCAGAAAATCTTACTAAAAAATTTATTTTAGATATTCTTTATAAAAATAATAAACAATCTGTTAAAGAATTAAATCTATATATACTAAATAAAGATGATAATAAAAAATTAGAAAAATCAGAATTAAAATCTTATAAAAATATAAGTTTTTTTTATATTCTATTTATTATAATTTTAATTCTTCTTCTTATTAATCTAAATAAATAAAGTAAAATCGTTTAAAAAAATAAATTAAAGTAATATTATAAATTAAATTAAATTAAATCAAATGTCAAATAAATATGTCCCACCTCCTATGAAAACACCTTCTGTTTTAAAAGTACCTGAAATAAATACTACAAAAACAACTTCAACAGTTACTAAATGGATACCCTTTATTTGTGCAGGTGCCGCTATTGGTGTTAGTGTTCTAGCACTTAAAGAACTCAAAAAAATTAAATTAGAAATGCTTTCTGTTAAAAATGAACAAATAAATGCATCAGTAAATAATAATACAATAGATCCTATACTAAATAAAAAAATGGAACAACTAGAAGATCAACTTAAAAGAGTTAATGACTATCTTATGAATAATAATCCAAAAAACCCAAAGATTATACGCAATGCTCTAAAAACTGAAATACCTAAAGAAGTAAAAATTATTAATGAAGAACATGTTGAACCAGAAGAAAATGTAGAATATGAAGAAGTTGAAGTGACTGATGATGAAGAAGATTCTTAATTTTAATTAATTTTAATTAATTTTTAGTTTAATTTTATTTAAATTTTTTATTTAAAAAATAAAATAAAACATTTAAATATACAATGAATCCATTACAAACTTATAATTATGTTCCTACTACTGTAAATGGAAATCAATTTGTTAGTTTCAGACAATCTGGTGCATACATGACTGATTTTCAAAATAGTAGTGATCTTTATGCTTATTTTGTAAATAATGCATCTCAATCTGGTGTGACAACTGGACATCAACTCAGACAATATCTTCAAGATAATGGAAACGCTATTTCAAATACTCTTCTAAATAATACAGCAAATCAATTTATTAATATGGAAGTTCAAGGATCACCTAATACATGTACAGGTGCTGAACAAGGTGTTATTTACAGTGGTGGAAAACCTCTTATTGATACACAAGGAAATGAACAAATGTTTCCTGCACAATGTGGTTCTGGAACTTCTTGTATGATGGTATGGAATGATACACCACTACCACAACAAGGACCTCATTGCCAAGTTCCACCAAAAGGTTATTATTCTCCATATACTCTTCTTAATTAAAATTTAAATTATCTTTTTAATTAAAAATAAAATGTAAATTATTATTAAAAATAACTATTTATATTTTATAATGTTACCAATAATACTAATTGGTGTTATATTAGTTATTATTATAATTGTATTTGTTGTATTAAATAATGGTAAAAAGAAAGTTTCTTCACCAATAGGATCTTCACCTTCACCTTCACCAGTAAGTAAAGGACCTTCACCTTCACCTTCACCTTCACCTTCACCTTCACCTTCACCTTCACCTTCACCATTTAGTTATTCTCCTTCACCTTCCC
>Ga0304730_1002965_pt1 | contig 11724 bp, 26 predicted proteins | sample M_130628_MF_Meta_FD_190474 | JGI IMG/M metagenome (GOLD analysis project Ga0304730, IMG submission 190474) | Freshwater microbial communities from Lake Montjoie, Canada to study carbon cycling - M_130628_MF_MetaG (v2) (version 2) | ecosystem: Environmental > Aquatic > Freshwater > Lake | place...
CAAGGTGGACGGGGCAACGTTACTTAGGCTTGATTGTTTGACAAACAGTCTTGTAATCTAGATAAACGAGAGGCTCTCTCTTCTTGAGATATACCTGTATATATACGGGTTACAGGCTATCGTACATACATAACTAGTCGTCTTACCTACTCTGCTAGCAATTAGCAGTCTTTATCTGAAAAAGGCTAATTTACCTTTTCTTGTGGGTAGGAGGCTCCCACAAATATTCCACAGCACGACTACCCCCTCCCCCCCATACGAATAAGAATCATTCTCATCTAGGTAAACACAAATAAGAATCACTTGCATTAAGGTAAACACAAATGAGAATCATTATCAATAATAAGTTACCATGCACCAAGTAGGTGCAGTTGCAAATGAGAACGATTCGCATATAGAGGTGATGCACCATTTCAGTGCAACCTAGAAAGCCTTTCGATATATTCCACCTATCACACAAAGTAAACCGATAGAGTTAATCTATGCACCATGTTGGTGTATATATAGTAGGTAACGCACGAAGTTAGTGCATGATTTTATATAGTGATAATGCTTGCACAATGTAGGTGCATACTTATTATGTTAAGTTTGAGTAAGTCGTTGATTTATATAGGTATTTTATAAATGGCTAAACTGGCATGGTATGTGCATAGTATTTATTGTCCGCAAGGATGTCTTTTTAATAGTTCAATCAATAGGAGTAAACAAAATGAAGATAAGCGAATCACAATTACACCAACTCAGACAAGATCAATTTTGTGCTGAAGCCTTGCTAGGTGAGGTTTCAGGCGCAACATATATTAGCGTTGAGATGCTAATGGAAGATAACGAGTTTATGCACAAAGTGACGGGTTATATTGTGCGGGCTGATAAGCCCTTCAAGGATGCCGTTTCTAGCCTTTCAGAATACATCAATAACAAATACTAAACCCTAGCCCTTCGGGGCTTTCCCTTTCATTCATTCATAGGAGTTAACACACAATGAAATACAAAATTACAATCGAAGTCGATACAGACAAAAATAAACTTAGCAGTTTGCTATGGGCTTTGCGGGCTTTTTTCCAAGAACGCCACAAAGTTAATCATAAAAATCAAAATGGCTACATAACTGACTCTACCATTACATGGGAAGAATTAGAGGTGACAGCATGAAATTATCTAACATATCTAAACCCGCATGGCATAGGAATGGCGTATGCGGTGAATTCTTTGAGGTAATAACCTTTGACATGGCTGAAGATTCTCAGCCCCGCAAAATGGTTGCCATTCGCTTTTCTGATGATGACAACAAAGACGATTTTAATCCCCCTAGAATTGCCGTTCTTGATGTAGCCATGTTAGCGCAAGGCATTATTGAAATGGGCGAGGGTAACGCATGGCGGGGCGATAGATTCTCAGACGAATTAGATTCATTCTTCACAATCAATAAAAAAGAGGTGACAGAATGAGACAACACCTCTACAACGCCCTTTGTGCCTTTGCCTTTTGTAGCGCATGGGTGCTATGCTTGCTTGCCTACTTCGACTGCCTGACATTCTAAAGTCTAGACTGCTAACCCTTACGGGGGTTAGTTGCCTGTGCTTTACAGGGTTTTTAATCAATAGGAGTTAATATGAAAACGACAGTATCGGTTTATGATTTTCACAGAGAATTCGCCTCAATTCGCCCTAATAACTTTACTAGAGCGGGTTTAAATATTCTCTTTGATTACTTTGACGAATATGAGCAAGACACAGGCGAGGAAATGGAATTAGACGTAATCGCCATTTGTTGCGACTTTACAGAGTCAACATGGCAAGAAATAGCCTCTAGTTATGACATTGACCTAACAGGGGCAGAGTTAGGCGGTGAAAAATATGAGATCGTCAAAACCTACCTTGAAGATCAAGGCGCATTGATTGGCGAGGTTGACGGCGGGTTTGTTTATCGCAATGACTTTTAAGGGGCAAACAATGGAAAAACAACCAATTGGCGCATATGCCACAGTTCAATGGATTGATGACAGTAAAAGCGAATATTCGGACGTTTATTTCTCATTTGGTCAATACATAGAGGAAACCGAAAAGGATAGTTTTGGGGTGTCTGATAGCAAAATTTTCTACTATGCGGAGGGGCTAGAGGACTTGGACGCATTAAAAAACAGTATTAGAGACTTTAAGGTAATTTCTTATTCTCTTGAATTTTTACCTGATAGGGCTAAAGCATGATTTATGCGACCTTAGCCCTAATCCTTCAAATCATTCTTAAACGCAAATAAACAGGAGTTAATTAAATGAAAACATACATTGTCTACGCAGAGCGCACAACATTGGAAAAAACAGAAGTTGAGGCTAACAGCCCAGAAGAGGCGCAAAAAATAGCCTTTGAGTCAGAAAACGCCTATTGGGAATCTGATGAAGATATCGATTGGCAAATAACTAACGCTGTTGAGGCAGATTTTGAAGAATATGACGAATTTGGAGTTAACCAAAGAAATACATTCAACACAGAATCAGCATAAGTTAGTAAGCACTCACTTAATACCGCCTTCGGGCGGTTTTTCTTTGCCTATTTTTAAGCCCTTCTAATCCCCTCCATGTAGGGTTTATTTATTCGGGGAAATCCTCAGCCCTGAATTGCAGTTCCTGAGCGAACCAAAGGCGTTCTAAGAGGGTATTTTGTAGGGCTTGACGGGCTAATATGGTCTTTTGAAATCTATCGCTCATTTCCTTGACTTCTTCCTTAGTCCACAAAACGATTTTTTCGGCTTTGTTTTCTAGTCTTTTGCGTATGAAATCAGCCCGTTCCTGTAAAGTGAAAAGCCCTCTATCTGCTAAAGCCCTATTGCAGTCAGAGCAAGAATTGACCAAGTAAAACCCAATTTTTCTATCTTTAAACCATTTATGGTCTTTTGAATCACACCATGACAAAGGCGGGCAATGGTCTAATTCTGTCCACTTATCGCCACAGTAAAAACAACCGACACGGCTAGCCCAATGCCTTTCATATCGTTGCCCGTATGTTTTGTGCAACATTTCCCGATGTTTTCGGGCGTTTAAGCGGTTCGTCATGCCTTAACCCTTCTTCCATATATCAAGAAATCAAAATAACGCCTTCTAGCCCGTTTTAATGCGTTTTTGGGCTATTCGTGCGGGTGTTGGTCAGTCGTTGAAACTGTAACCAGTCCAATGTGCGCCAAATCCATCTCAGTAGTTAGCCCTAAATTCCAACAATGTGCGCCCCACATTACGCATATTCGTGCGCCCTCTGAAAGATTACCGCCTCCAATGGTTCGCATAATCTCCCGCTCTTTCTCTGAGAATCTAATTAAATTATGCTTTGGCTGTGGCTTTGTCATCTCTTAATCCAACTACTTGCTGTCTCCAATAATCCCCGATTAAAAGGGCTTCGGCTAGGTTGTTATCTTTCTTTCGCTTTAATGGGGCTTCAGGCCAAAACATACGGGCTATGTCAAGCGAATCATCTTTATCATGTATGTGATAAAACCCCTTCCACACTTGAGGTCGCACCATGTGACATGGATAGGCGGTTAATTCACAAATGGCGGTTATTGCACCGACTGCCCTTGCAAATGTCCACATTGCAGAAGCGTTTTGTCCTGGGCGACTGTATAGCATCTCGATTGCTATTTCGCCACCCTCTTTGGGATCGATTGCCTTTAATAGGGAATTTTTTAGCACCATTGCACGAATGTGCTTGTCTTGGTGTTCGATCATGTAGCAATCAAGATAATTGCCTTCTGAGTCCAAAACACCCACAGCACCAGTAGAGGAAGCGGGATCAACCCCGATATATACAGTCATTTAGTCTCCACAAAAGCAAGCAATTGCTTCTTCATTCTTATCAACATTGGGGAACATATCGGTTTGGTTGGTGGCAAAGTCATACATTTCTTTGTAGGAAGGGCGATCTTTGCGGAACTTTGCCCCGTCTCCATAGGTTTTGTTGCTTGACTGAGCGTGTGCTTCCATTTTCATCCACCACAACGCACGTTCAGGCTTTTCAGCAATTAGGGACATGACTTGGTGGGTTGGCTTTAGGAAGCATAAATCACAGTTTCCGTGCATTGTCACCCCGTTCATATTGGGCAACCCAAGGTCAAAGGATTGGGATTTCCAAAACTGTCCAACAGTTTCTTTGGTAACACCTGCCGCAACTAAGGGAGTTCTGCTCCTATCCATTTTGGCGGCTCTACGCATCTCGTCTGCCCTTATGCCAACCCAGTCGGGGTTTTCATCGTGCTTCCAACCGATAGACTTTAGATAGGTATTGATTACCCTAATTTTCAGTTTGGCGGTGCAGATTCGTGCTACTGGGTTTGGTAGGTATGGCGATCCATTTTGATCAATTAACTCAAAGAAAGGCTCCCCATCACGGGAAGCAGTCTCAAAAGTAACCCTTTTCCAACGATTTGCGGGGGTTGGGTCGTATCTGTATTCAAGCCAATGAATCTCCACACCCCATTTTTCCCCACAATCATGGACAAACTGAAGGGTGGCTTCTTCTTCCTTGCCTGTATTGGCAAAGCAGACAATTGCTTCCTCTGGCAGGCTCATCTGGTGAGCCTCTAAGATGCGGTAAAGCATATAGGCAGAGGTTCTGCCACCTGAAAAACTGATGCAGGTTGGCTCTTTTATGATAAACGGGTTCATTTTTTAACCTTTTTCTTTGCTACTTTGAGGATATGTAAACGCTGATATTGCTTAATGGCATCTTCAGGGACAACTCTCTCTTGCGTTGTGAATCGGTGCTGATTTCCACATTCTCTGCGCCTTGTATAGCCGAAAATGGTTGATTCTCTGCTTTCTTTGATTGTTGTCCAAGCACCACAAGTAGGGCATTTCATGGTTTGTCTTTCAACTTATTCATTCTGAGGCGTAAATCAGCCACAAATGGCTTCCCACGCTTCTTTTCCATATCGTCTATCGTGTTCGCCCACCATGTAGAGGCTTTGTGTTTCCCCAAGGTCTTCATCTTGTCTATGTATCGTCTTTTCCATTCCATCGCTAGACACCACAAAATCTCCTCTTGTGTCTCCGCAGACCCATAGTGCTTGATTAACCTCGCTAGGTAGGCAGAGGAATCCTCGTTTTTGTCTATCAAGTATTTCATGTGCTTGTAGTCTAGTCATTTTTCTATCACCCATCCAGCAAACTCCCCCATTCTAAAAAACTGTTTAGCGTTTCCAAGTAAAGAAACGTCAATAGGAATTTGTATACCAGCCAATGACATTTCTTTTATCAATACATCTTCAGGCTTTGCGCCTTGTAACAATTTAAAGTGCATTGTTAATCTTTTTAGGACTGTTGAAAAATATCCTAAATGATCAGACACTTTATCAACAACGATAACTATCCCACCATCTTCACAAGAATTTTTAATTCTTTCAAGCAAATCTTTTCTTTGATTAACTGGAATAAACATTAAAGTTAAAAAAAGTATATAAACTTTTGCTACTGGTAACCTAATATTTGTTACATCTGAATCTACAAGTTCAATGCAAGATTCATTTTCATATTTGCATTTTAATTTTTCAAACATTGATTCGCTTTTTTCTATTGCAGTTATGTAGCATGAACGCTCTTGAACCAATGGCAATATTTTGTCTATCATGTTTCCAGTAGATGAGCCAATATCTACAACAGTATCGTTTTCAGATAAATAGTTTTTTATTATGTAAGCAACTGATTCGGTAACCATGTCATACCAAGGAAGTTGCTCTCTTACATGGTTGTCAAATGTGTTTGCTATTTCTTGAGTTTCAAATGTCCATGATTTCATTTTGGTAACCTTTTTGCAATTTCATAAATAACATTGATAGTGACAGCACGACCACATCTTTCATATCGTTGAGCATCACCTACTAAAGACCCATCCGCATACCACTTTGTCCAGTTATCGGGAAGTGATTGCAACCTTTCACATTCAAGTGGAGTAAGTTTTCTAAGGTTAGAGCCTACCAAGACACCATGCCTGTCTTGTGCGGTAACAGTAAATGCGGGTTCGTTATGGTCTTTAATTTGCCTTCCATTTTGGCGTTTTTCTTTTCTATCAGGCGTTAAGACCGCTTTTACTGTTTCTGTTATGTATGGAACATTGTTTCCACCAGTTCCCATATTTGCGGTCAATGTCGGGGCATAATCGCCTTTTATGTCTCTAAAATGATTTCTTCTCCAATGGGTTGCCCGAACAAGTCCATCTGGTTTAGTTGTTCCTTCGTCAATGACTGCTCTTGTTCCCCCGCCTTTGTAATAGTGTGCGTCAAGCGTTGGTAAATAACTTGTCCGAATCCGTTGCCCTTCTCCTTGTGCTTGTTCGCTCTCTCCGTCATTCTCTGAAAAGCACCTTCCGATAGGAAATACTTTTGGTCTGGGTTTTCCTCTAAGATGTCCGACAATAAAGATTCGTTCCCTATTCTGTGGGACTCCGAAATTCTTGCTGTTAACACATTCCCATTGCAAGTCATACCCCAATTCATCCAAACTTGCGAGGATAACTCCAAAGGTTCTTCCTCCGTCATGGTTGAGGAGTCCCTTAACATTTTCAAGGAATACATATGGGATTCTTTTACTACTGAGGATTCGACAGATTTCAAAAAAGAGTGTGCCTCGTGTATCTTCTGTTCCAAACCCTGTTCGTCTTCCAGCAACTGAAAAAGTTGCACACGGAAATCCTCCGCAGAGTAAATCGGCTTCGGGGATTTCATCAGGCTGAATTGTTCTGATGTCTCTTCCATCTGGTTTGTGCTTGAAATTATGCTCATAAATACTCCTTGGTTTTTCTAAAAATTCATTAGCCCATACACATTCGTGACCAGCCCTTTCAAGACCTAAACGAAAGCCACCTATTCCTGCAAATAATTCAATAAATCTCATTTGCGTAACCTTTCCAAAGCCAATTTAATCTCAGGTGGCATCGGAACACCTTCTTTGAGTTTTTGCTCAACAGCAATAAGTGCTGGATCACGCTCGAATCTGCTTGGCACAGTCGTAAACACTTGATCTGCTTTGTTCACAGGGGCTTGATTCTGACTTCTTACCCAATTACGCCATGTAGCAAACCAATCTAACTTTACCCCTTGTTGTCCAGCCTTGGCTACCCAATAGTCTTTGAATGTCTCAAACACTTTAGACGGGTTAAGGTCAGGTCTATCTTGTTTGCAAAAGTCTTTCCAATCTTCTGTTAAACAAAAATCTGGTGAGAGGCGTGAGCCTCTTGTGCTCTCTACCTTTGGTTTATGGTTAATGGTTATTGGTTCTTGGTTAGGGTTAACTTTGGAAACCATTTGGGTTTCTTCTGGGTTTGATTTAGGTCTACCACCAAGTTTGCCAACCTCTCTATTCCTTTGTGCTTTAGCCTGATAAGCCATGATTGTTTCGTCACATCTTTTGTGATACCAAAAATCAGACTCTTTGTTGAAAGCAAAAAACTCTTCAAGAACTGTTTGCACAATGTCTTCATGTTCAGACATTCTTATCCTTCTGGAAACCTCGTGGGTTCTATTTGGGATAGGCTTTTCACTTGTGTAATACAAGTCAAGTAACCGCCTAAAGGCCAAATCTTCAATTATTGATAGATGAGCAGTATCGTGAATGTAATCACTCACATGAAAAGAATAATAGTGCATCGAATTTTCCCTTTTTCAAGCACCTTTAGAAGAAACATAGGCAGGGGAAGGTGTAACCCTTTTCGATCTGCTCATGACTTCAGACCTAGCCTCGTTTCAAACTATTATAGATAAATTCGTGGGTAGCGCAAATGCTCACCAAATTTACTAGGATATTTCAGAAAGTCGTATGCACCTAGTCTGGCGCACGTTTGCTTTAACTCTTTACCATCGTAGAATTCAGTCGTAGTGCCGTTAGACATTTTGGTAGGGGTTGCTACGTTCTTTTTCTCATGCAAAGCCGCCAATCCAAAGCCCGTGATATGCCAAACATCCTCAATATTCATTACATAGCCGTAATTCTGCAAGTCATTGAGGTAATTCTCAAAGTGAACAGACACATTGCCAGCATTGTTGTCCCCATGCGTAAAGCCTTTTAAGGCACTGGGTTTGTGTTCTAGCCTTCTGAGCATCTGCTTGTGATAAGTCTTTAAGTACATAAAATCTCCTTGTTTTGTCAAGCAATGCTACCCTTAAATTTATTTAATAAACATAGGGTTTATCCTAGTATTCAAACATTTATTTTCATTGACAATTCATGCACCAACATAAGTTGGGTTACTAAACAGGAGTTAATGATGACAGTAAAACCAAGTGATTTTCAACATGAGATATGCGTCTATCTAGAGGGCGTTGGCGAGTGCTTAGTGTGCTTTGACATACTGACACCAGGCGATGAGTTAGACCCTGACCACAGCGATTCTTACGAGATCGACTTTAGTGTATTCGGTGAAGACAATTCCCATATTACTTACGACATCAGCAAAAGACACTACAACCGATGTGAGAACAAAGCAACAGATGAGATGCTTGACATCACTACTGCTTGGCACAAGGAATGGGAGGGTTCTGTATGACGGAACAGGAACTCACAGAATTAGTAAATGACTTGCGTTTCCAAGTCAACGCCCTGAAACAACGAGTGGAAGACATTGTTGTTATGACTGGGGCGAACACTAATGGCTATTACGATTTAAAAACAAAACTAACAGAAATAAGAAATGAAACTCAGAACCAGAAAGCAACTACAAATGACTAAGCATGAGATGATTAGTTTCTTACGCATGGCGGCAGTTGATGAGAACACCATCACCGCTATGTCCAACGCCTACGACATGGGTGTAGAGAACGAGCGAGATATCGCCTGTTCAGTAATCTTTGGCATGATCGATGACCACGCTAAAGCCCAATCAATAGTAGACACCATCCGAATAAGGGAGTGAAAGATGACGGATCAAGAAAAGTTAAATTCTGCTTTCCATGAACTTGATTATGAAGACGAACTGGCAGTCAATGTTGTGATGTATCAGACTGAAGCAGAGCATCTCAAAGCAGAGATTGCAGAGTTACACCGAATCCTTGCAGAGCATGAGTTGCAGTTGCGAATCAAGAACGAAATGATTGCAGAAATTCACAAAGTATTGGGGACGATATGAAAGTTAAACAAACATTTGAAGAAATCTTGGATAGCCATTCACAGGTCACTTTCTGTATGCATTGTTTTGCAAGAAAGAAATTTGATGAGCCGCAATGCTGTCCAGAGAGTGCTTTCATTCCATTAGAGAACTTTGAACATGAGTTTCAGATGGAAATAGCAAAGAGGTTATACGATGCTCAATGATTATTCAACATCTCTAATGAACATCGAAAGATCAGTGAAAACACTTAGTGAAATGTGCTTGAATAAGCAATATACTGGGTTCTATTCAGAAATTAACACCATCATTTCAAACCTGATTGGTCTTAGTCATTGGATAGGTCAAGAGCAAGTTAAACAAAGTCAATATTTAAACAGGAGTAAAGAATGAATGTATATCAAAAACTAAACAGAGCAAGAGCCGAGTTCCATGTCTCAGAAATCAAGAAATCAGGTCTAAACAAGTTTGCTGGTTACAAATATTTTGAACTAGCAGATTTTGTAATTCCTGCATTGGAAATATTTAACGAAGTAGGTCTTACTTCCATCATCCGATTTGGAAAAGACATTGCTGAGTTTATTGTTGTCAATACAGAAAAGCCTGACGAGATCATTGTTTTTACAAGCCCAATGTCTACTGCCGCACTCAAAGGTTGCCATGAAGTGCAAAACCTTGGTGCTGTGCAAACCTACATCACACGCTACTTGTGGGTGTCGGTGTTGCACATTGTTGAGCACGATGCTTTGGACGCTACAACAGGCTCTAAAGTGGTTGAAGAAGGCACTCCTGATGAAGGACGGATGCTTGACTATATTGCGGCTATCGAGGCCACCACAACAGTTGACGAGTTGAAGAACATCTACATCGAGGCATTTGCGGCTACTGATGGAAACAAGGCATGGCAGACCAAGATGATTGCCGCCAAAGATGCTAAGAAGAAGGAGTTGAAATGAGTAATATTCCAGCATTTCCTATCAAGGATTTTCCTTATCAAGAAACACATGATGGATTGTCTATGCGTGACTACTTTGCGGCCAAAGTGTTGCAGGGAGTCATGTCGAGCATAGAGATGGGTATCGTATTTTCTAAAGGCGATAAACCTCCATCAGATGAAATTGTTGAATCTTGCTACGCAATGGCAGACGCAATGATGAAAGCGAGGGAAGTATGAGTGACGAAATCATCCAAGGCACAGACGAATGGAAGATGCTCAGACTAGGCAAAGTTACTGCTAGTCGAGTAAAAGACATTGTTGCCACCACTAAATCAGGCTATTCAACAAGCAGAGACAAGTACATGACGCAGTTGTTGTTGGAGCGTCTGACAAACTCAGTAGCAGAATCGTATAGCAATGATGCAATGGTTTGGGGAACTGAGCAAGAACCCTTTGCCAGAGCCGCCTATGAGTCCAAGATAGGTGTATTGGTTGACGAGGTAGCGTTCGTTAACCATCCAACAATTGAGCAGTCAGGTGCATCTCCAGACGGGATTGTTGGCGAGGGCTTGGTTGAACTCAAATGCCCAATGAGCCACACACACTTGGAAAGCATTTTGGGTGGCATTGACGATCAATATAAAGTACAAGTGCAATGGCAGATGGCTTGCACAGGGGCTAAATGGACAGATTTGTGTTCGTTTGACCCAAGGTTTCCCGCAGAATTGCAACTCGTTATCAAGCGTTTTGAGCGTGATGATGCGTACATTGCAACGCTGGAAAAAGAGGTTATCAAGTTCTTGGCTGAACTCGATGACAAGTTAAATAAAGTTAAATCAAGAGGTTAATATGGAACAGAAACGAGACAACTCAGGTGTGTTGTTTAAAAACGACAAGAAGGAACAGGAGAAACATCCTGACTACAAAGGTAGCATCATGGTAGACGGGAACGAATACTGGTTATCTGCTTGGATTAAAGAAGGCAAGTCTGGCAAGTTTATGGGTTTGGCAGTATCACCGAAAGATGGTCAGCCACCAGCAACTAAGTCAATGCCTTCTGATTTGAAAGACGATGACATCCCGTTTTAATCAGGAGTATGTGGATGTGCCACTTACCAGTACAGAAATTATGGTCTGTACTTATATAGGTAAGTTGCGCAACCACATTACTAGCCAACACGCACAAGATAGAAAACAAGATAAAACCTTAGATGGTATACAAATATCTATAAATGGAGTGATAACAGAATATGCAGTCTCTAAATTTCTTAAATTGCCATTTGATTTAAATTGTGATTTTAGAAAATTTGGGGCTGACTTAATCACTCGTAAAGGAAAAACAATAGATGTTAAATGTGCAAGCAAAATAGGTGGAAATCTAAATGCTGTTGGCTGGTCAATCAAAAAACCAGTTGATCTTTTTGTGTTGACAGAGATACATACAAATTGCGTAAGAATGGTTGGATGGATTTATAGTCAAGATTTTCTTACGGAAAACAACAAAATGGATGTTGGAAATGGTGAATACTATACTGTTAATCAAACTGAACTTATACCTTTTGAGGTCATCCTATGAGTCTGTGGCGTAAGCGAAATGTTCACCATAATGAACAAAAACACGACAATTTGTCCGATCCACTGGACTTATTGCATGAAGAAAATGTGCGTTTGGGCTTGTACGAAGATGTTTATGATTTAGGTATCAA
>Ga0304730_1002969_pt1 | contig 11721 bp, 15 predicted proteins | sample M_130628_MF_Meta_FD_190474 | JGI IMG/M metagenome (GOLD analysis project Ga0304730, IMG submission 190474) | Freshwater microbial communities from Lake Montjoie, Canada to study carbon cycling - M_130628_MF_MetaG (v2) (version 2) | ecosystem: Environmental > Aquatic > Freshwater > Lake | place...
TCGGCGGGGGGCGGTTCCTCGCCAATGGTAACTACGATTTCGTCGGATTCGTCGTCCGTCTCAGGTTCCGGTTCGCTGGAATTGGTCTCAGCTTCCGGTTCGTTAGATTCGGTTTCGACTTCGATGATCTCTTCGTTAGCCTCTGCCACTTCGCTCATAAAATTACCCACTCATCCGATAAGGCTGGATGGAAGCCATGTCGTACCATACGACAATCTCTGCGTTACGTCAAAATACCGATAGCCGCGAGAAGTTCGGCTGCGTCCTGTTGCGATTTCACGATCAGCAAATCGAGCGCGTCCTGCTCGTCTTGCAGATACTGGCGCATGATAGCCGCCGCCTCTTGGATATCCTCGCTGAGGTTTTGACGTGTCGTAATCTTTCTATCAAGTCGGTTTAGTTCGCTTTCCAGCGTACCAATCGCGATTAGGTCTTGGCTGTAGTCATAGATTTTCTTGGCGGCGCGTTTAACTGCCGGTCGATCTGAATCGGCTAGGACAGCTCGTGCAGTTTCAATTTCTACCGGTAAGGCGAACCTAGCCTCAAGCCTGGCGCGTTCGTTGGCCCAGCCCTTGTTACCGCCGGGACCGCCGCCGCCAACGTCAGCCGGTTCAGCCCGCAGCCCGAACGATGCGCCCCAGGCACCGCCGAACGATTTACCCCATGCTAAACTGGTCCCCACGGATTGGCCTCCGTGCCGTCTCCGTCGACGTCCAGACCGTTGATCCTAGCGATGTTGACGTCAGGCGGTGATGCGTTCATGGCCGCAACAATCGCTGCGGCTAGGCTTGCGTAATCAGCCGCCGAATTCAGCTTCTGGCCCATCGTGCCGTTGTCGTTAAACTGCGCCGCTAATGCGCTCCAGACAGCCGCCGCAAGGCTCTGCGGTGATAGTTCTGATTGGCCGGTAATGTCCGCCGCCAATTCGCCCGTTGCATATGGGACGACAGCCAAAGATCCCGCACCCGATAGCGCGGCCTGGACAGACGCAAACGCCGTAAGCGTTGCCGCAACCGCGCCAGAACCCGTTAGATTGTTGCTGATCAGTTCTAGCTTGCCGACCAGCGACGGTGGCGGTGTAACGTTACCCGCACCCGTGAGGGACGCGATAAGCTGGGCGATGAGCGTCAGGTTGCCGTTAGTAATATCGCCCGCGCCCTCTAGATTTGCGTCGGTAGGCAATCCGCCCGCTAGGTTTCCGCTTGAAACCCCGTTGCCGTAAATCTGGTTGCTCGACCCGATCTGGCCCGCTTTCTGCGGAATAAAAAACGATAGGGTGGGATAGCTTCCGTTGGGCAGCGCATAGTACGTCAGCGCCGTGGTCGTTTGGTCCTGCATCATGCGGTTACGCCGCCGACCGGATTGGACGAAATTACTCTGATTACCGGCATGGATCGTGCCGGTTTGACCCGACAAAGAAGCGCCAGTGTACTTTAATGGCAGCTTGTTAAAGTTAGAGTAATTCCCGACCAGCGCCATTTTAGCCCCACGCTACGTCGATAGAGCCATAGAACGCTGAGTTGATTGGGGTTGCTGCGCCTGCGTACATCAGCCATTGCAGATTGGCACCGTCGAAAATGCGCGGCATTGACGGAAGCTGATTAACCAGATCGCGCTCGGAGGCCACGCCGACCGTGGTAATTGGAAGCGTAAAGATTGGCTTGGCGAGAACCACGACCAGCGAACCCGACGTCATTGTGGCCGACAGGTTGATGGTCTGAATAGACTGAATACCCGTGTCGCCCGATGCCAGCGGCATGAATGGGCCGAACTTACCAGCACCCGTTCCGGTATGGACAACCGCCCCGACAGGTGAGGCCGTGTTGGCAATGGGTAGCGATGGACTGGCAGGCGTCAAGCGGCCAGATGTACCCGCCGCGTTTGTGTAGCCTAGCTGGATGGTTGGCGTACCAGCACCCATGACGACTGAAGGCACGATAAACGCTTGAACACCCGCGCCTGTGGCATAGCGGGGCAGCGTCTGGGTGCCGGTGAAGGACTGAGCGCCCGTGGTGGTTACTGATGACACGGTGAACATAGCGATCTGATCGACCAGCATAAGTGTAGCCGGGGCGGTAGTTGCCGCCGCTGAGAATGCCGAGACGTTCAAGATGTTTTTGATAGATGGCGCGACCGCACCGCCCGTGTACAGACCGTTGGTCGTCGCCGTGCCTGTGATGGTCTGGGCCGTGACGGTCTGCGAAATCGACACGTTGTAGGTACCGCCGTTGTTAACACCCGTACCCGTGCCAAGTGAGGTAATGTAGGTACCCGCCGTGACGCCCGTGCCAGATAGCAACATACCGACAGTGAAGCGGTTCGTGCCGTGGGTCGTATCCGTAAACACCGTGCCGGAGATCGAGCCGCCTAGAGCCGCTGTCGTTGCACCGATAGACGTCGAGTCCGACAGGGACTGAAACGCTAGGTTCGTCGTTGATCCGTGCGTCGAGTTTTGGAACGGATTGCCCGCGCCTGTGCTTAGGTCGTACCACTGGCCCGCGACCTGTGCCGTGACAGGGAGGGCGTTTTTGTTCCAGTCAGTGCGGTTAAACTGCGAGGCAGTAATCGCGCTGATGATTTGATCCATCGACTGCAAAGCCATGTTTTATCCCCAAACCGTTTGAATTGTGCCAATGAAGTTCGACTGGTTTAACTGGTTGAAACCGGGGTTCATTAGCATTGAAAGATAGGCGTCATCTTCAATGACAGGAAGATCAAAGAAATCCGTTACAGGTGTGCGCTCGCCAGTAGTTCCGTTTTCCCTCAAGATGATCTGCTCAAGCGGTTTAACCAAAACAAAAGCCAGCAAGCCGATATCGGGCGTGTCAAACGTCACGGACAAAACCTCGCGAACACCTGTATCGCCGGGAAGCAAAGTCAAAAACGGGTAGTTGCTATTTGGCATTGCTACGTTACCGTTATTGCCAGTAGCTAACTGACCCGTGATAGACCCCGACCCGCAAGTCTGTGGGGGGCTTGTTCTGAAGAGGCCATCTTGGTTGGTGTAGGTAAAGCGAAATGTTGGGCTTCCGGTGCCAAGTAGGCCCGCCATTTGAACGGCTATGACTTGCACACCCTTCCCGTCAACGTATCGCGGCAGGCCCAAGCCTTGATATAGAGACTGCTCATCCGTCGTGCCTGTATCGATAAACGGATAATAATACAGGTAATCCATCAAGATCATGGGGCCAGCACTAAATGACGCCGCCGAAGGGGAAACCGCGATGGTTTTGAGGTAGGTTTTATATCCTAACTGACCAACAGGCTGATTGTGCGGAATGCCGCCATTGGCGGCTTGGCTAAGTTGCTCGCCATACAATGGCGAAGACGCATAGTAGAACGGCAGCGGGTTGCCGGGGCTTGATGTCACATCAAACCAGCAGCTATTGGCAGTCGAGTTAAAACTCTTACGGAAGCCGCCAATAAAGGTCTGCCCGCGATCTTCAGCGTCCACCAAATCTTTGTAAGAGCGGATCGCCACCTACTTGACCTCTGAGGTTCCGCGCAAGATCGCTGACAGGTTTGCGAGAACCGCAGCCGCCGTATGGGCGCAAGGCTTATAGACGATGCCATCGACTAGAAACACGGGTCCGTTGCATTGAACGCACGAATACAGAGGCTCTTCGCCCTTAGCTAGGTTTGGCTGGCTCATGCTTAGGTCTCCGTCACTGTGAGCGCCGAAGCGTTAAACTGTGGCTGGATGCCAGAAGCCACGGCTAGCGAGCTGTTCAGCGGACCCGCATAGAGCACGTTGCCCACGCCCGTTGCCGCCGTTCCGATGGCGACATGGGTAATCGTAGCGCCTGTAGCGCCACACTGAGGAAACTGCACCAGAGCCGCATTGACTGCGGTGTTGGTGGCGACGGTCCAGCCCACATTGGTCCGCACGACCGCGACCCGGGTATAGTTCGTGTATCCGGTTTCGTTGGTCTGCTGACTGTTACCCGTACCTGGATCAGCCGTGTGCAAGCTAAGATACAGGTTTGTCAAAGGCGCAGACGCCGCGTTGTCCGCGATGCCCGTCCAAGCGGTGGCGTTAAACAGCAGCTTCAATAGATTGTTACAGGTAGTGATCGACTTTGCCATGATGGCTCCTATTCAATCCCGACAATTCGGCCTTTTTCACGGATCACGCGCTTAGGGCTTTTCACAGCCTCTATAGCACCTTTTGTGTTCTCTTGGTTAGAAATCGTCATATGCTCGACGACAGATTTAAATTCGCTGACACCTTCCGCCAGGCCATCGACCGCTTCGGCAATCGCCATTGCAGCGTCTGCTTCGGGATGGTGCGGCTCTTCTTCGGGCGGTTCTGGCATTTCCAGTTTGCGGATCTTGGTTTCTAGATCGACCCGCAGAATGTCAATCTCGACCTGAACCCTCTCGCGAGCGAGGGCTTGCATCTCAGGATCTTCTACGGGGGCCGCTGGGGCCGCTTGGACGGGCGCAGGCGCTACAGGTGCCGCAACAGGTGCCGGTGCCGCCTGTGGCTCGCTCTGGGCCATCTGAGTGCCTTCAATGCCCGCGAGCGTCTCTAGCGTCTTTGCCTCTGTCAGCTTCGTGTCAGCCGCCGTCTTCAGCGCCTTAGCTTCGGCTTCCTTGGCCGCGCTTAACAGATACTGCTGCTGCGGATCAGGCTCTTGATTCTGAGCCGCCTCAGCCATCGCCGCCGCCTCTTCCTCGTTCGGCTTGATGACGCCCATCTTAACCATCTTGGAACGGAAGTAATCGCGAACGTCGCTGATACCTTCGCCTTCCATGTTAAGCATCGTCATAGCCTGTAGAACCTGGGCGGTTTCAGGATCAGTCGTGATCGCTAGCATATTCGTAAGGCTGCGAACCGTGGCGCTGCGCTTGCTAGACGACGATGGCCCAACGTCAACCGTGATATCAAAATCAGCGTCGGACAGATCGTTCTCTGTCTCGGTCTCGCCGGTCTTCTCGTTGATCACGGGACGCATGAGTTCGATTTTCTTCAGGGTGCCATCACTGGCGATCCCCTTCATCTTGCGGCCTTCCTCGACGAAAATATCCTTCGCCATAGACAGCCAAATCTCACCGGAACGCTTGATCGCCTTCGCCATGTTCGTGACGTAGATTTGCGTCTGCATGTCCAGCTTCGATTGAATCATCTCAATCGCTTTGGCGCTGATATTCGAAACGATCTTCTCGCCCTGCTCCTGATTGCCCAGAACGTCGCGCATATCCTGCTCGGTGATCTGTAGCAGCGCCGCCATTGCAGGCGGGATCTCAGGTGCCTTCGTGTAAGCGGTCGGACCAGTCAGCGCCTGTTGCCCGTCTTGGCCGGTGACAGGGTTGATCAGCAGATACGGGTAGTTCTTGACGTTGTCTTCGGACCACATCACCTGGTGGCCTGCGACCTGCTCGGGGAACAGGATCGGCTTAGACACAGATGACAGCGCCGAGATTTCGGCCAGCTTTGATAGCTGCATGTTCTTCAGCCGTTGCGCGTCCTTGGCTAGGCGCACGTGGCCCATGTAGCGTTCAACATTGTCAATGAACCAACGCTTGCCATAGACAGGCACGATCGGGATATGTTTGCCCGCGATGTAACCGCAGTCTTCCAGCACACCACCGCCGCTCAAGATATACTTATGCACCCGTTGGCGCTTGACACGCTTCTGGCGCACCTTCACCGACCCGATAGCGGCCAGCTCGGCTAACTTGGCGTCATCCAGTTCCGAGTCTGCGTAGCGTTCCTCTTCGCCGCCTAGATCGCGGTAGACGTGAATCAGTTCTGACTTCTCTTCGACCCGATAATATTCCGCGACATACACGACGTCAGGGGTAAGCCAGTCAAATTCGGTGCGCTGAATCGTTTTCTCCCACGATGCAGGCGTCTGGTCGTATTCAGCTTCAAACGCGGCTGGCGTCATTGCAGTGAGCACGAACGCCCGCTTGGCGTCAGCCTTGTCTTGACGCTTGGCGTTTAGATCAAAGAACACGGACGAATCAGCGTCAAAGATCGGCTCGATCCTGATCCGCTGCTTATCGTCTTCCTCGTCTGCCTCATCCTCATAGACGGTACGCAAACGCCAGGCACCGAAACCGCCGCCAACAGCCTCTTCAAATGCGTTATCGTAAGCCTCTTCAGCGCCGCTATCCTGCTCGTCAGCGCGATACAGGTCGTCGCATGTGTCGGCTAGCTTGTCGTATTCGTCGCCTTCCTTGGAGATAAAATCGACCGTGATTCGGTTCGCCCGATATTCGTTGATGATTCGGATAACCGATAGGTGAATCTTGTTCACCTCCATCTTTGGGCGGTTCTCAAACTGTTCAGTCAGAGGGCCTTCCCATTGAGCGCCAGCGATGGAATAGAACCGCCGGTCGTCTAGCGCCTGCATCCGCTCATCACGCACCGCCGAATTGATGGCGTCGAATTCGACCAGCGCCTCGTAGTGAATCGCGTTCCAACGCTCGGATTTCGTAATAGCCATTTGGTTAGCGTCTCGCGTACGGACTGTTGACAGCGATAGGGGCGACAAACGTAGGCCGGACTATGTTTGCCCGCCTAGCGCCCTCGCAGGCGTATCTTAGCGCGTCTATGATATGATTATTCTTGTCTTCAAGCAAGGGTAGCACCAATTGCGTGAGAGGATCGGTCTTGTAGCTGTACATCGTGAGTTCGTCGATGGTGTGACGGCAACGCGGATGGACCACGATATCAAACGATTTCAGCCATTCGATACCGTCTTCGATGGACTTCGGACCCTTGACCGCAGCCTGAATTTTCGGGAACCCATGCTGACGCATATGGCTGATTGTCTCAGGTCTGGCGCTATCAGCCGTGATCGGCCATTTCTCAGCGCCTGGCACTGACATAAACAAACTGGGCAGATCCATGATCTCGCAGCCGACCATGTGGGCTTCGTAGTCAATAAACAGTTTACGCCCGACGATGTGACAGCGAACCAGAACAGACGGATCAGACGCAAAGCCCCAGTCTGCCCCCAGCCTGAACATAGCGTCTGCCGGTGCCTCAAATTCCTCGACGGTCCAGTTACGGAACACGCGGGATTCTGAGTTCCGCAGATAGCCGCCCATCCAAACGTGATTATATTTCTCAGGATCACGGCTCAGATCGTAATCGGCTTCCTTCTGGAGCACGTCAGGGAACCACGGATTGTCGATGTAATTAACCGTCTTGACCCGCGTATCAGGCGGCAAATCCTCGCGGCCAAACATTTCCTCGATAGGGTCCGATTCGTGCTTCGGATTCCATGTGAATATGATCTGCGAGCCAGCCTTACGGATCGTAGGGATCAGCGTTTCGAGCGAGGTTCTAGACACGCTTTGGGCCTCTTCGACCCAGCATATGTCAATACCCTCCATCGACTTGATCGAATCAATGTTATGCCGCAGACCAGCGAACAGAAACAGCGAACCGTTCGCGCCCCTGACTTCCGTCTCCAGCGAATTGTAAAACGACGTAAGCCCGATCCGTTCCGCGTCATCGTCGAGCAGCCGCTTAGACGAATCACGAATAGATTTCTGGATTTCACGGACGCACAAGATCCGAAGCGGTTTAGCCGCAGCCCGCAGATTTAGGGCCGTGGCAACCGATCTGGACTTGCCCGATCCGCGACCGCCCTTGACAGCGATATACCTGGCCGATTCGTCAAACAGGATTTCGGACCACTTAGGGAGCTGGATCGTCAAGCAGGGTTTCCGCTGTCTACGAATTCAATTTTGAGGCTATGATTAACCGGCCCGCCATTAGCGCCAGTGACCTCTTGGTGCTTGGATTCGCGCCAGTCAGCGGGGAACCTCGCGGCCATTGAGCGCGACCAGATGGAAGCGTCAATCGACTTAGATTTCATGCCGTCGTAACCCAATTCCTCCCAATGCGCTTGAGCATGAGCGCGGGATTTTTCCATGGCGTCAAGAAAGTCTGGATGATGATCGCACCACGAGTGCAGCGTTTGCTTCGTAGAATCGAGTTCCGAAGCGATTTGCACCAACGATTTCCCCAGCTTGCCCAGTTCGATTACGCGCTCGCAGTACTCAGGGCGATAGGACGTTGGACGTCCGAAAACATATCCTGCGGGTTTATCTGACATATCGTGAGGCTCCATCTCTGGGAACCCCACGATACACGATCAGACGCAATGGGTAAAGGTAGCAGTTTATTGCCACACCACCCCTCTATGAATGGATTTTGCGATGCGCTGATTGGCAACATCGTGGAGATAAACCACGGCGTCATCATTGCCAAGCATGACAATGGCAACCATGTTTTTGCGAGCGAATTCTTTCGCCGCAGCTTCAACGCTCTTGCGAGGAGCCAACGCGGCCCATTCTTTAGAGGTCTTAACGTAAGAAGCAGAAGAAACAAACATGATGCCCTCCCAGGCGCTCGACTTGGCGTGATTGCCTGTCGATGAAATTAATATACACGCCTAAAATTTCTATGCAACAAATATTTTCACATCATCGCGGAAATAATTACCAGCACCGCAACAATTGCCGCCAGGCCGCCGACGACGGCTGCGAGTTCACACACCGCTAGAAATATTCTGATCACGACCGAACCTCCTTATAAATCTGCCCGGTCACTACGCGGTGCATGGTGTTTTTTGAGACGCTGTACCGCACCGCCATATCCTTCAGGCTGCTCCCAGACCCTCGACGTCCCCGGCGATACGAAGCCCGAATTTCCCGCACCTGATCTGGCGTGAGTTTTTGCGTGGATTTCTCAACGATCATAAAAAACATCCCACATGATTTCGGTGACGTGCTCGCGGCCTGTGGCAACGATAAAATTCTCCAAGAATTTATCCTTGGCCTCGTCGGTTAATCCGTCGAGCAGATCCGCACCGTTCACCGTGACGGTGTTGATCCAGTAGTTAGATATCTCGTCACCGTCTGGCGATGGATCGGCCTCAAACTGGATATCGACCTCGCCGTAAATTTCTAGGGTGATTGTGTCGCGCATAACTAGAAACCTCCGCAGCGGTGAACGTAACCATTAGTTGAAACGGCAATGCCGCACTTGGTGATTGCTACGCCGTAAAAATCGGCATCCTCAAACAGCGCGATCTTGAAACCCAGCTTTTTTAGAAACTCGGCAACGTCGGAACCATCGACCGAGTTGAACGCGGTTTCTCCCTTGGCTGGCAGATAGCCTTGGTCGTCTGCCAGAATCTCAATGTCGTTTTTGGTGATGGTCATTTCGCTCTCCCAAGCGGTTTGTTCCGATAAAAAAACCGTATCTCAGGCCCGTTTTTCAGTCAACAATTTTTTTCTGTATTCGTTGACCGCATCGACGATCAGTTTGGCCTCGTTTTCGTTGCCGACTACGCAGACCAGCCAGCCCCGGCTATCCCTCACGACATAATCGTCCCATCTCAGTTGCTTTTCGTAGGTCCACATGGTGCTTTTCCCGTTTGTTTAATGATTTCAATGACCTAACGGTCCCAAAAACGACCGTAAGTCCAAACGTTAGAGAATTCGCCTTTAAAAACAAAGACCTAACGTTACTTACACTTCTTACACTTTTTTATTATTATTATAGAGAGAATTCCCAAACCGTAAATTTAATCCCCCATGTTTTTTCCCTATAGCTTATGTGTTTTGACCGTTAGACCGTTAGGACCGTAAGTTCTAAGCTTTTTCAACGGGTTGTAACTTACGGTAACTTACGTTTCTAACGGTTTGAGCCTCAAAAACGACGATATTTTATTATCAAAATTACAAAAAACTAAAACCCTTCGCCGGAGAGTTTTCGTTGATTGACATTTTAATCTAAATTATATAGATAATGCAAGCCCATTTGTGGGTAGAAAATTGAGGAAAATATCATGATGATTATTAGGTCAGATGTGCCGATGCCGCCATTACGCAACCGTTTTCGGGTTCGGTTAGAAGCTATGGAAATAGGCGATAGCTTTTTATATGAAGGCACATTTAAGGAAATCGCTTCGTTTCGAAACAGCGTCACGCAAGCCGCAAAAGCCTTAAACAAGAAATTTACCGTTCGCGCCGATCCGTTTTCAGGCGTTATGTGCTGGAGAATTGCATAAAATTTTAAAGGGGGCGGTACATTGTGACCGCCCCATATTTTTTAAATCTCGACAAAAACCGACCTGGCCTCAGATCCGGTGAAACCGAAGTAAATCACGCCCGCCGCTTTCGAGTTCGGCAAACGCCTGAGAATTTTTCCCCAATTTACGCTCCAAGGCGTCCCGCGCAGCAAACGCTTGATCCCATCGGCCGTGTTTGAAACATAAATCCCGTCCGTTTCGACCTTCATTCCGATCCGATTTAGCGCCAGTTTCGCAAACTCCACCGACCCATAATCTTCGCCACGACAGGTCTGGACCAGCTCGCCAATCGCCTTTTTTGTGCCGCCTTTATCCAGCGGAACATCGACGATTTGTTGCATCAGGAAGTCCAATAACAGCCGCTCATCGGACTGCGATTGCACCTCCTCTCGCTGCTCTGACATATCAAAATCATGCAGCCAATCGCGAGCCTGATCAAACGATACCAGACCGTCGTTTGTAAGGCTCCACGCGCCCGCTAGGAGGGCTCCGATCTGATCGCCTGCCCGTTGCTCGCCTAAAACCGCCGTGGCCGCTGTAGCGAACGTGGCGCTGTTTGCCCGCACGTTAACCGCCTGATCAATCGCTCTGGCATAAAACCGCGTGATGAATTGTTCAGTGAGAACCTCCGCTTCGGTGGCGAGGATCTCCGAAAATTCGTGATGCTGGCGGCTGGCTTTCAATTCGATCACGGTGACACGGCTGCGGTCTGACTGTTGGACCAGCGTTGCGTTGATCGAAGAAAACGCAAAACACGACCGGATCTGAAACGATGCAGCCTGGCCGCTCACAGACCCCTTGGCGATCTTGCCGCCGGATTCGGACGACGACTGGCGGACCAGCGCAAGGATACGCTGAAGCCGATCTGTGGCGCGTGTGTCTTCACCCTCGGCCTCGTCGAACAGGACCGGCAGTGCGTCGTGTTTAAGCGACTGGCGCACCCCTGCCTCGGTGGTCTCACCGACAACGAACAGACAGTTATCGCCTAGCACTGGGCGAATGACCTTAGACATCACGTGCGTCTTACCGCTGCCCTTAGAACCCACGACCCAGATATGAGGTCGCCATCCTAAGACGCCCCCAATATGGGCGCAGACGGTCCAGCCCGCGATCAGAAGCGCGTCAAGATCGTTCTCCCAAGGCATCATAGTGACCAGATCAAGAAACCGCTTGGCCTCTGTGGCGGATAGCGGATTGTCAATCTCAGCCCGCATTGGCAGACCCTGCTCGTAAATAAACCGTGAGCGCACCGCGACGGGTTTGGTTGGTTTTTTATCGAGGTAAACGACGTCGCCCAGATGCAGGACGACCCGTCCATCGTCGTACCAGGCACCGCGACCGCGCAGCATATCCGGCGAGAATATCCCCTTGAGTTCGCATCGCCGCATCATGGAATTCATCGCCAGATCCCAGTTCGCGCCGGTCTTGGTGGGAAACTCACGCTCCCAATAATTCAGGTCTGCGATGGAACAGAGGTTCGCCTTCGAATGCTGACTAGGGGTAAGGGCGACGACCTGCTGAGAGCCGTGGGCGAGGTAGTAATAGACCCCGCCGTTAAAACCCATGTGTTTGAATGGCGCGTCATCTTCCGGCGGTTCGTTCGGACGGATTACCGGTGCCGGTGCCTCGGCCTGAATGATCAGCCGTGCCAGATCGGCCC
>Ga0304730_1002970_pt1 | contig 11713 bp, 11 predicted proteins | sample M_130628_MF_Meta_FD_190474 | JGI IMG/M metagenome (GOLD analysis project Ga0304730, IMG submission 190474) | Freshwater microbial communities from Lake Montjoie, Canada to study carbon cycling - M_130628_MF_MetaG (v2) (version 2) | ecosystem: Environmental > Aquatic > Freshwater > Lake | place...
TTTCCAGTTATCTGACATACTCTAGCCATGAGAAATAATTTTTTACGGACGGCAAAGGTATGTAATTATACCTTACAGTCCCATTTTTTTAATGTTTTTTTCTATCAAACGTTGAAAAAAGGTCTTTTATTGCTAAAATGTTGATTTTTAACCCTTTTAAGCGTCTAAGAATAGTATTCTGCTCTTAATTCTTTGACTCTACTATCTTCCATATACTCGTCAAAAGTCATTAATCGGTCGATGATCCCTTTAGGCGTTAATTCAATCACACGGTTGGCCACGGTTTGCATGAAAGTATGATCATGAGAAGTCATCAAAACGATACCTGGGAAATTCTGACAGCCTTCATTAAAGCTTTGGATACTTTCCAAATCCAAGTGGTTGGTAGGTTGATCCAAGATGGTCACATTCGGATTTTGTAACATCATTTTACTCACCATACAACGTACTTTTTCACCCCCACTTAATACATCCGATTTCTTCATCACATCATCCCCACTGAACAACATTTTTCCTAAAAATCCACGAATAAATGGTTCATCTGCATCGGTCACATGCGCAGGCACAAATTGTCTTAACCAATCCATCAAAGTCAATGGTTTAACAAAGTCCTCGTTGTGCTCCATAGGTAAATAAGCTTTTGTAATGGTTGTACCCCATTCAAAACTGCCACTATCAGCCAGACCCATTCCATTGATGATCTCAAAGAAATAAGTAATGGCTAATGCATCCTTACTTAAAAAAGCAATCTTATCATTCTTACTTACAGAGAACGTTACGTCTTTAAATAAGACACGACCATCTACTGTTTTTTGTAATTTTTCGACATTTAAAATTTGATTACCCACTTCGCGCAATGGCTGAAAGATAATACCAGGGTACTTTCTATTAGATGGTTCAATTTCTTCGATTGTTAATTTCTCTAACGCTTTTTTACGAGAAGTGGCTTGTTTACTCTTACTTGCATTCGCAGAGAAACGTGCAATGAAGTCTAATAAAGCAGCACGTTTATCTTCGTTCTTTTTATTCTTATCAGACATCTGACGCGCCATCAACTGAGAGGACTCATACCAAAATGAATAGTTACCAGTAAAGGTTTTTATTTTAGAACGATCCACGTCCGAAACGTGCGTACAGACTGTATCTAAGAAGTGACGATCGTGACTCACCACCAATACAATGTTTTCGTAGTCCGCTAAAAAGTTTTCCAACCAACCAATTGTTTCAATGTCCAATCCATTGGTAGGCTCATCCAATAATAAAATGTCTGGATTTCCAAACAAAGACTGCGCCAACAACACACGCAATTTAAAATTACTAGGGATGTCTTTCATCAGTGATTGATGCATGTCTTCCTTCACACCTAAATCACTCAATAAACTAGCTGCATTGCTCTCTGCTTCATATCCACCCATTTCACCAAATTCTCCTTCTAATTCACCTGCTCTTAAACCGTCTTCTTCTGTAAAATCTTCTTTCGCATACAAGGCATCCTTTTCGTGCATCACTTCCCACATACGCTTGTGTCCTTGCATCACAGTATTGAGTACTGTTTGCTCATCAAATTCAAATTGATTTTGTTTTAAGAAAGACATACGCTCACCAGGTGTGATTTCTACAGATCCTTTATTAGGTTCAATCTCACCGCTTAATATTTTTAAGAAAGTAGATTTACCTGCACCGTTGGCTCCAATGATACCATAACAATTCCCCTTTGTGAAGCTAATATTGACTTCATCAAATAAAACTCTTTTACCGTAGGCCAATGTGACATTTCTTGCACTAATCATTTTTCAACTGTTTTTGAAGCTGCAAAGTTAAGTGATTTCCCTTTACCAATTGGATCTAGCATGCGCCGATGTGGACAAAGGCTCGAATGCCTGATTGATGTATTTATAATGGGCTGTAATCGCAATCATTGCGGCATTGTCTGTACAATATTGAAAAGCAGGAAGATAGGTGGATACACCCAGCTTCTGCCCTAAGGCTTCAATACCATTTCGAACGCCAGAATTGGCACTCACGCCGCCGGCAATACAAACATGTTTAATGCCCGTTTGCTGAATGGCTTTCTTTAATTTATATAAAAGGATTTCAACAATCGTGTATTGAACAGAAGCACATAGGTCATTCAAATTTGCTTCAATAAATCCTGGTTCCTGTTTTTGTAAAAAATACAAGACACTTGTTTTTAATCCACTAAAGGAATAATTTAATTCAGGCACCATTGGCTTCGCAAATTCAAAGGCTTTTGGATTACCTAATTGGGCTAATTTATCTAATACAGGTCCACCAGGATAAGGCAAACCTAAGAGTTTTGAAATTTTATCAAAAGCTTCTCCTGCAGCGTCATCAATGGTTTGACCAATGATGGTTAAATCAGAAGGACTATCACATTGTACAATTTGAGTATGTCCACCACTCACAGTTAAACATAAAAATGGAAAACTTGGTCGAGGATCATCAATTAAATTAGCCAACACATGCGCTTGCATATGGTGCACAGCGATCAAAGGTTTATTTAAACTAAGTGCTAAAGATTTTGCAAATTGCGCACCCACTAATAAACTTCCAATGAGTCCAGGTGCTTGTGTAAAGGCAATCGCATCGAGTGCTGCTAATCGATCTTGATGTGATAAATTGGGGAATGCTTTTTTCAATGCCTCCTCTACCACAGGCACTATATTTTCCATGTGCGCGCGACTTGCTAATTCAGGTACCACTCCACCATATTTTTCATGTACCAATTGATTGGCAATGAAATTAGAATGGATGTGACCATCAATGATGACTGACGCTGCAGTTTCATCACATGAAGACTCAATCGCTAAAATGGTAATAGAATTTGACACCCCGCAAAGGTAAAGCTTAAATGGATATGCTTACTTGGATCTTATGGCTTCTACTGGGTTCATTTTTGCTGCAATTCTTGCTGGAATAATGCCAGAAATAACACCCAAAACAATACATAAACTAAGTGCCATAAAAATAATATTAGGGGCAATGGTAATTGGGAAAGGCAGGACGGAACTTAATCCTAAAGTCAATAACCAAACCAAGAATAACCCGACCAATCCTCCCACGATACATAAGAAAGCACTTTCTAAAAGGAACTCATATAAAATGGTAGAACTTTTTGCACCAATGGCTTTTTTCAAACCAATTTGGCTAGTTCTTTCTCTTACGGTTACAAACATAATATTGGCCACACCAAATGCACCCACTAATAAAGACAAGCCCGCAATGGCCCATCCACCTTGGTTCACAGAGCCAAAGAACCCTTCTACTTGATCCTTAAACTGCGCCACATCATTGCATGTAAAATTATCTTCTTGGGTGGGGCTTAATTTTCTCAATTGGCGCATGACCCCAGTTAATTCTTCTTGCAATGCCTTAGATGTGATACCAGATTTTGCCTGCACCATGATATAAGGATTGTAATTATCTGGATTGTATACAGATGCAAAATGATTGAAGGTAAATAAACAAGTTCTGTCATAATCAAAACCGCCAATGATACTACTACCTTGCTTTTCAATGATACCAACCACCATTAATTTTCGACCATTAAAAGATACCACTTTGCCCAATCCTTTTTCTGCCTTACCAAATAATTCCTCAGACACTTTATAGCCAATGACCCCAACAGGTATCCCTCTTTGAAAATCTGATTCAGAGAAAAAACGACCATAATTAATATTAAAAGCTTGAATGTCTTTGAATTCTTCGGTGACACCATATATATTAATTCCTTTTAATACATTTTCGTCATAAGTAAAAGTGGCATTGGTCGAAACAAAGAAGGCGGTATTGGCAGCCAAACTACTTTTCTTTTTAACCATCTCCATTTCGGCAATCTTCATAGAGGGTCTTTTCACAAACTTCCACCAAGGATAGTCAGGCCCACCAGCATAATCCCATTTATCAATATAAATTGTATTACTTCCAAAACTCGATAAATCACTTTTCACTTTTGATTTTAAGCTGTCGATAGTGGCTAAAACGCCAATGATGCAGAAGATACCAATGGTGATACCAAATAAGGAAAGAAAGGTTCTTAACTTATTTACTTTTAGCTCTTGAAGGGCCATTTTAAAGCTATTCCAAAGGATACCTAACACTTTAATCATGTGGTAAAATTAGCACATTCATTTGTATGGCCCTAAATAATTGAAGGGCGGTTGATAAAAGGGCTGAAATCACCTATGGGCCGATGAACAGTTTGTAGAAGATTTTTATCTATTGTCTTAAAAATAAACAACATAGAACGAATCCTATCTATTTGATTCGTATTTTTGCGGAGATTTTAAACTCATCTACTATGACTTTCAAACAAATGTTTACCTCTTCCGTTGGGAAAAAATTGGTAATGGGATTCACAGGTATTTTCTTAATTCTTTTTTTAATTGTGCATGCTGGACTAAACGCAACCATTTTTGCAAATGATGGTGGATTGATGTTCAATAAAGCTGGACATTTTATGGGAAGCAATGCCGTACCTAGAATCTTAGAAATTGGATTATTCCTTGGCATCTTCTTACATATTTATCAAGGTTATTTATTGACCCTAGAAAATAGAAGTAAAAGAGCAGTCGGGTATGCAGTGAGTTATGACAAAGGCAGTAAATGGTATAGCCGAAGCATGGCGATTTTAGGTACACTTATCCTTTTGTTTTTAATTGCGCATATTTATCATTTTTGGACTCCAAGTAGACTAGGTGGTATGGGTGGTATCAAGGCCTTAGGCGAGGTGGAACACAATGGTGTGATCTTACATAATTTATATGCCGAAATGGACTTAGTATTTACAAATCCTTATATCGTTGTATTGTATGTTTTAGCTTGTGGCTCTTTAGGCTATCACTTAGCACACGGGTTTCAAAGTGCTTTTAAAACAATTGGTGTCCATAATAAAAAGTACCATGCCATGTTAACAAGCTTAGGGTATGGCTTTGCTATTTTCATTCCATTACTTTTTGCTTCAATGCCAATTAGCTTTTATTTTGATTGGATTAAATAGTTCGAAAAACAAACACAAATTTCATTAACTGATTGATAAAAGATTAACTATGATAGACGCTAAAATTCCAAAAGGTGATCTTGATAATAAATGGGTAGATTATAAAGGCCATTGCAAATTGGTCAACCCTGCCAATAAAAGAAAAATGGAAGTGATTGTAGTGGGTACCGGTTTAGCTGGTGCTTCTGCTGCTGCTTCTTTAGGTGAGATGGGATACAAAGTGAAAGCATTTTGTTTTCAGGATTCTCCTCGTCGTGCACACTCTATTGCTGCACAAGGTGGAATCAATGCCGCTAAAAACTATCAGAATGATGGGGATAGCGTATTTAGATTGTTTTATGATACCATCAAAGGTGGTGACTATCGTGCACGCGAAGCGAATGTGCATCGTTTGGCGGAAGTGTCTACAAGTATTATTGATCAATGTGTGGCACAAGGTGTGCCGTTTGCTCGTGAATATGGTGGTTTATTAAGTAACCGTTCTTTCGGTGGAACACAGGTTCAAAGAACATTTTATGCTGCAGGACAAACAGGACAACAATTATTAATTGGTGCATATCAAGCTTTGGAGCGTCAAGTAGCATTGGGTAATGTGCAAATGTTTGCACGTCACGAAATGCAAGATGTAGTAAAAGTAGATGGCAAAGCAAAAGGAATCATTGCACGTAATTTAGTAACAGGAGCATTAGAAAGACATTTTGGATATGCAGTTTTATTGTGTACTGGTGGATATGGTAACGTCTATTATTTATCAACCAATGCAATGGGATCTAACGTCACTGCAGCTTGGAAAGCACATAAGCAAGGTGCCTATTTTGCCAACCCATGTTTCACTCAGATTCACCCTACTTGTATTCCAGTAAGTGGTGACCACCAATCTAAATTGACTTTGATGTCAGAGTCTTTAAGAAATGATGGTCGTATTTGGGTGCCAAAAAATCTTGGAGAAACTAGAAAAGCAAATGATATTCCAGAGGAAGAAAGAGATTATTATTTAGAGCGTCGTTATCCAGCATTTGGAAACTTGGTACCACGTGACGTGGCATCTCGTGCTGCAAAAGAAAGATGTGATGCAGGATTTGGTGTAGGTACTTCTAAGCAAGCAGTATATTTGGATTATGCAGCAGCGATTGAGCGTTATGGAAAAATAGAAGTCAGCAAAAAAGGTCTAAGCAATGTAAGTCACGAAGATATTATCGCTCTAGGTAAAGAAGTGGTGAAAGAAAAATACGGTAACTTATTTGATATGTATGCAAAAATCACTGGTGAAAATCCATATGAAGTGCCAATGCGTATTTATCCAGCGGTACACTATACCATGGGTGGTTTGTGGGTAGATTATGAATTACAAACTTCTGTTCCAGGTTTATATGCATTAGGAGAAGCCAACTTTAGCGACCACGGTGCCAACCGACTAGGCGCAAGTGCTTTGATGCAAGGTTTAGCGGATGGTTATTTTGTAATTCCTTACACATTAGGTAACAATTTAGCGGATGAGATTTACAATGCCCCTATACCAACTTCACATCAAGCATTTGAGGATGCAGAAAAAATAGTTGCTGAAAGAATTGCTACTTTAAAAAATATCAATGGAAAGCAAACTGTCGAAAGCTTCCACAAGCGTTTAGGTAAAATCATCTGGAACGAATGTGGTATGTCAAGAACAACTGCTGGTTTAAAGCAAGCGATTGCAGATGTACAAGCACTGAAAAAAGAATTTTGGTCTGATGTTAGAATCCCTGGAGAGATCAACGAGTACAATCCTGAATTAGATAAAGCCAACCGTGTTGCGGACTTTATTGAACTAGGAGAATTAATGTGTGTAGATGCATTGGCTAGAGAAGAAAGCTGTGGAGGTCACTTTAGAGAGGAATACCAAACACCAGAAGGAGAAGCATTAAGAGACGATGAAAACTTTATGTATGTTGCCGCATGGGAATTGAAAAAAGAACATGAGTGGGCTTTACACAAAGAGGATTTAAAATACGAAGTGATTCAAACATCTCAAAGAAACTATAAATAATATTGCCATGTCACATACTACTATGAATTTAAATTTGAAAGTTTGGCGTCAAAAAAATACGAAAACTGCTGGTGCATTTCAAATGTACAGAGTTGAAAATATTTCAGATGAAATGTCTTTCTTGGAAATGATGGATATTTTGAACGAACAATTGATTACGACAGGTGGAGAACCAGTCGCATTTGATCATGACTGTAGAGAAGGTATCTGTGGAATGTGTTCCATGTATATCAATGGTAAGCCACACGGTCCTTGGCAAGCCAATACCACTTGCCAATTGCATATGCGTGCATTCAAAGACAATGATACGATTGTGATTGAGCCATGGAGAGCAAATGCATTCCCGGTAATTAAAGATTTAACAGTAGACAGATCTGCATTTGATAGAATCATTCAAGCAGGTGGATATGTAAGTGTGAATACAGGTAATGCGGTAGATGGAAACTCATTACCAATCGAAAAAGCAAAAGCAGATGAAGCATTTGCAGCAGCCATGTGTATTGGTTGTGGTGCTTGTGTAGCAGCTTGTAAAAATAGCTCTGCCATGTTATTCTTAAGTGCTAAAGTATCGCACTTAGCCTTATTGCCACAAGGTGGTCCAGAAAGAAAAACTCGTGTGACCAATATGGTGGCACAATTAGATAAGGAAGGCTTTGGCGCATGTACCAATACGGGTGCTTGTGAGGCAGCTTGTCCAAAAGAAATTTCAATAGCGAACATTGCTCGTTTAAACAAAGAGTATATCGTAGCTGGTTTAACTTCTGAATAATAGTGGCAAACCCCTATTTTCAGTGTAAACAATTTATCGTGCATCAGGAACATACTGCAATGAAAGTATGTACTGATGCATGTTTATTTGGTGCATGGGCTGCTGCAGATGGGCAAATGCAAGCTGCTAAAAACATTTTAGATATTGGTTCTGGCACTGGCTTACTTAGTTTGATGCTAGCACAACAATCATCTGCGCATATCACCGCCATTGAAATTGAGGCTGGCGCATTTGAACAAACCAAAGCCAACTTTGAATTAAGCCCTTGGAAAGAAAGATTAAATGTTGTCCATACATCAATTCAAGATTATGCCGCAAATAACAAGCAACAACTATTTGATTGTATCATAACTAATCCACCATTCTACGAACAAGATTTAGCATCACCTGATCATGCTAAAAATTTAGCATCACATAGTACAGCTTTGTCATGGGATAATTTAGCAAAATCAGTTGCTAGTTTATTACAAGAAAATGGTACTTGGTATGTTTTAGTGCCCACCTTAAGAGCTTACACGATGCAAAAAATAGCATCAAATTACGGATTATATTTAAGTGAAGAATGTTTGATGTACAATGATGCAAAACATTTACCTATCAGGGCCATGCTAAAATTTGTAAAACAAAATGAAGCTACAATTAAAAGAGATAGAATTGTCATCAAAAACGGGGATCAATCCTACACCACTGATTTTACAAGGCTTTTAAAGGAGTACTATTTACATTTATAATGTGTAAGTGCTATTGAACTATTTTTTAGAAGAAAACTATTAGTAAAAAAGAAATAGTATGGATCATTTAATTTCGATGACTTAATGTTTTGAATAATCAACCAGATTTTCATAGCGAGGATTCAACACACCTTTGTCTAACATAGTTGCACGTTGGATAATTTCATTACCTCCTGATACTAAATCAGATAAAACATATTTGATTAATTGCTCTCCAAAAAACCTACTTGCATCCCGTGGTAATTCATTGGGTAAGTTCCCAACAGCCATTACATCCAAACCTTCAGGCAAATAGGGCGCTGTCTTTTCAAAACTATTCACATTCACGCCATACACAGGATCCTCCGAAGGCGCGTCACCTAAATTACAAGGTACACTGCCATGCGCATCATCCGTAATGTCTGCAATAGTGGTCAATACAAAATCTTCTTCTAATAAATCTTGGTGCGTGAACAAAGGAGGAATCCCTGGCTCCCAATAAATACCATTCATTAAAATCTGTGCATGCGGTAAGTATTGTTTAAATGTGCAATCATAATTTTCGGGATGTGCATGAAAATCATTGCGCTCGTATAGTTTTGTTATTTTATGCTTGTATAAATCTTTCCCTTTTAAATGCACATAAACTGGATAAGCATAATGACGATCAAATTCATCTGGCTCCACTTGTTGCACATCCATTAAATTCATGATCTCTAAAATACCATGGGCTACTCTACCCGATCCTGTAACAACAATTTTTACTGGTGGTAGTTTCAACCCAAAATAAGTGTGGATCAATTCTCTATAATCTTTCACTTCCTTCACACTGCCTAAATGAAAAGCTTTAGTTCGATTACCATAAGCCATGATACCATTATGTGCACCAACAATTCCTGCAAAAAAACCAAAACCTATCAATCTCTGTCCATCTTCATGTTCTAAACATTCATAATCGATCAAGGTGATCCCTTTATCCATCATGGTATGAAACAAGGCTTGATTATAGGGCTGTGCTTTTTTAGTATGTGAAAAGAATAAATAAGTTTTACCAGCAATCAACTGAGACTTCGGCACTTCTTTAATACCAAATAAAATATCTGCTTGACTTAAATCAGTGACTACGGCTATCCCTTCTCTACTATACTCCTCATCTTTATAACACCTGTTAGGTGATGCTTCCACAATAATATCCCAATCTGGATGCTGCTCTTTAAGCCACTTACATTGCTTAGGCGTTAAAGCCACCCTATTATCACTGGGAACTTTTCCCTCTTTAATAAGTCCTAATACAGGCATATTGGTTATTTTGCACAATATAAGAAATTTCATCATGAACTATTTTGAGTTATTTGGTCTTCCTATTGGTTTTCAAGTAGATACAAAAAAATTAAGGGCCGCTTTTATGGACATCCAGAAAGCCTCCCATCCCGATAAATTTGCCCAAGGCAATCCCGAGGAACAAGAAGCTGCATTAGAACAATCCTCCATGGCCAATAAAGGCTATACCCTTTTAAATCAAAAAGAACGCATTCTACCCTATGTACTCGAAATACAAGGCATCCTAACCCCAGATGAGAAATACGCACTAGAGCCCAATTTTTTGATGGAAATGATGGAATACAATGAGGCATGGATGGATGCAGAAGATGAAAACGCAAAACAAGCTATCATACAAGAAATTGCACAGTTAAAAAATGAACTATATGCACCTATTCAAAACTATATGGAAATGGATCAGATCGATTCTATTTCCCAAGAAGCAATGCTGCAAATAAAATCTTACTACTACAAGAAAAAATACCTTGATCGTATTTTGGAAGATTTCCATCATTAATGTAATATTGCAGCCCGCCGAGCACTCAGGTGCAAATTGCCCAGATGGCGGAATTGGTAGACGCGCTAGACTCAAAATCTGGTTATCGCAAGGTAGTGCAGGTTCGATTCCTGTTCTGGGCACTGAGTATTTTATAAGCCTTTGTAAATCAACAGTTTACAAAGGCTTTTTTATTTTAAGTAACGTTTGAGTAACGGTTTTAATCAATCCCTATAAAATATCAATAAATAATAATTTTAATTAATATAAGTTTTTTAAACTACCTTAATATAAATAATTAAAAAAAATATTTAATATGAGATACATAGGTAAATATTATAAATTGGATAATTTAAGTATAGTTCAACCAACTATTTTATTATTATTATTAATCATTTACGTTAAATTTCAATTAGGTATATATTTCCCACATTTTTGTTTGTTTGAAAAATTATTTGCAATTCATTGTCCATTGTGCGGAACTACAAAATCTTTAGAATACTTTTTAAATGGTAACTACTACTTAAGCTTTAAAAGCTCTATTGTTGGAATCCCATTTATTTTATACTTGTTTTCTTATCAAATACTTCTATTTTATAAAAAGCTTAATGCTATAATTAAACTAGAAAAAATTTTAACATTTCTCTTATTTATTAATTTTATAAAACAATTTTTATGGCAGTAGTTACTTGTCCACAATGTAATAAGTTAGCTGAAAGAGGTGGTTATCAAACATGGCAAATTGTAGTTGCAGTTTGTCTATTCCCGATTGGTCTACTTGCACTCTTATCTGGAAGAAAACCAACTAGATGCAATAGTTGCAATCATACTTGGGTTGCTTAATGCATTTATTATTTCCTGGATAAAAAGCTAGTATAAAATTATACTAGCTTTTTTTAATCATTTTAAGATGGCAATTTTTGACAGATTTAAGATCAATGAGAACTCAGAAATGACCTTTATTGATCATTTAGAAATACTAAGAGGAACAATCGTTAGGTCTCTGGCATCTGTTTTAATTACCTCTATTGTAATTTTTATATATAGAGATTGGATTATGGACTATATTATAACTGGGCCCATCAATCCGGATTTTATAACATATAGAGTATTTTGCGAGTTGAGTAAAATTTTACATTTAGGTGATGCATTATGTATGCCTCCAGTGAAAGTAATAATGCAAAGTACCTCATTTGGAGGTCAGTTTTTAAGCAGTATTAGTATGGCTTTTGTGGGAGGTGTTATAGTAGCATTTCCATATACATTTTATCAAATTTGGGCATTTATAAAACCTGCTTTAAAAGAGAAAGAGTTAAAAAATACACGTTTTATAATATTCTGGGTTACATTCTTCTTTTTTTTAGGAGCTTCATTT
>Ga0304730_1002972_pt1 | contig 11711 bp, 8 predicted proteins | sample M_130628_MF_Meta_FD_190474 | JGI IMG/M metagenome (GOLD analysis project Ga0304730, IMG submission 190474) | Freshwater microbial communities from Lake Montjoie, Canada to study carbon cycling - M_130628_MF_MetaG (v2) (version 2) | ecosystem: Environmental > Aquatic > Freshwater > Lake | place...
TGCAAAAGCCCTTTAATCAAAAAAGCCCGACATTTCTGTCGAGCTTTCATGAGCCTCCTATCGGGATCGAACCAATGACCTACTGATTACAAGTCAGTTGCTCTACCAGCTGAGCTAAGGAGGCTTAAATTGGTTTGCAAAACTAACCGAATTAGGTCAAAATGCCAAACCTAGCTTGAAAAAAATCACTCTTTTTTCAATTTTTCTATTTCCGCTTCTGCCTGTGAAATCTTTTTCTCGACTTCAGCTCTCAACTTATCTGAGTTTTTCGACTTAGCAAAAAACTCTAAGTTATTGGTTAACACGGCGATATCATTTTCTAAAGCCTGGATTTTTTTACGAGAATCAGGAGCAGCGGATTTTCTTTCTTCTGTGCTGTGATGTGTTTCTGCCGACAATGATTTCAATTCAAATCCCCATGCCGCTAATTTTTCAGCTGGTTGGGTTCTAGCAAAATCAATTAAGGAGTTCCAAGAATTTCTAAATTTCTCTTGAATATTCTTAACATCTTTCCTGGGTACATAACCGATGGAATCCCATTCTGCTTTGATGATGCCTAAATTGGCCAACGACTCAGCATCTTTTAACATAGCTTGCATGGTGGATAAAATACCATTTTTAGCCGTTAGGTTAGCTTCAAATTCCTCATCCTGAGGTCCTTTGTTTTTCTCTCTCTTTAAATTAAAGTAAGCATCACAAGCAGCCTTGAATTTAGCATAAATTTGATCTTTTTGCTTTTCAGGGACATGACCGATTTCTTTCCAACGCTTTTGAAGCCTGATCACCATATTGGTAATTTCAGGGGTTTCGGTTCCCGTTTCCACGATTCCATTAACTTGGTCTACTAGCAATTGCTTAGCCGCCAAATTCGCTTTTCTTTCCGCATCAATCTTACTGAAAAATTCACTTTTATGCTTAAAGAATGTTTTTAAGTCAGACCAGAAAAGATGACTTACCTCTTTTCCACCCTCACGCGGCAGCCCACCTTTTAATTTTCCCCACTGCTCTTGTAAGGCTAAAACTGCTTTGGACGTTTGATTCCACTCGGATATACTGATCGATGTAAAGGACGCATAGGTATGCATCAAATCGGATAATTCTTTTTTGACCGCTAGGTTTTCTTGGTATATACCCTTTTGAGCCTCATTTACCTGTCTTTTTTGCTCAAATAAAACATCAAGTGACTTTTTCACGCGCAACCACATAGCTTCATTGGCATCTCGATGCGCTGGCCCAATGTGCTTATACTCTTCAAATAACTCCTCTGCCTCTTTTAATAATTTTTGTAAAGCACCGCCCGCCTGAATGGCTTCGGCCAACTTTTCAAGTTTAGTTGCAATGGCTTCTTTGGCCTGTAAATTCTTTTTACGATCTAATTCCAATAATTCAAAGAAGATACTCCGATTGCTATAAAAACGATCCACTAAGGCGTGGTAACTTTGCCAAAGCGTTTGGTTCATATTTCCCTGAACACTTCCTAAGCTCTTCCACTCATCCTGTAACTTTTTAAATGCCTTAAAACTTGAATTTACATGCGCAGGATCTGAATTATCATCCGCATCTGCCAATACTCTAAGCTCATTAATTAATCTTGTCTTTCCTTCTAATGCCTTCTCCCTCATTTTTTCCATTTGTTGGAAAAATGTCTGACGCTCCCCACGGATAAATTGAATACAAGAATCGATTTTTTGATTTATTTCATCTCCTTTAAACGAAAATCCTTCTTCAGATTGTTCATTGGATTCCTTGAAACTAGCCAGCGCCTCATTCTTTTCCCCAAATTTTATTTTTTCAAAAGCAATTTTCGCTTCTTTCGTTATTTCATCAATTTTCTTGAATGTGCTCGAGGCCGCTTGCGCTTGAATAATGGCTTTAGCCGATTCAAAAAATGCCAATAAACTTTCTTTTGAAAGATTAAGATAATCTAAAACAGGATATACGATCGTCTTATCTTCAACGGCGTGCTCTTGCTTAGGCAATTGGATATCTAACATTTCAGAAGTAGAATTTACTTCTGGTTCTGTTATTTCGGCTACAAGCTCTTGGCTTTCATTTTCTTCTGCAACCAATGCTACTGGGGTTTCCAAAGCGATTGTTTCCAGTTCTTCAACAGCAACGGTCTCGTCAATAATTGCTTCTCCTTCTTCAATAGTAATAGTCTCGTCAACAATTGCTTCTCCTTCTTCAATAGTAGTAACAGTCTCGTCAACAATTGCTACTGCTTCTTCAACAGTAACAGTCTCGTCAACAATTTCTTGAGCGGGTTCTACAACAGCAGCGATCTCGTCGATAATTGCTTCAGCTTCTTCAACAACAACAATCTCGTCAACCATTATTTCTTCGGATTCCAATAAAGGAACATCTTCTTGTTCCATGGCTTCTTCTACCGCAGTGTCGGATTCAGTTTCAATGCTCTCCGGTGCTGATTCTATTTCAGCCGTCGGCGTGTCTGTTTCCGGCTCTGTAGCCATGGATTCTTTTAAAACTTCTGGGTTTTCCGCCTCTGAAGCCTTTTGTGTTTCATCATTTTCTTCCGTCATCATAATCGTCGTTGTTTGCGTTTTTACTAAACTAATTTTTCAAAAATACGCTCCATCGATACAGCATGGCCAATTTTCTCTTTTAGGTCTGCTATAGAAATGCGCTCCTGACTCATTGTGTTTCGATCACGGATCGTTACCGTTTGATCTTCCATCGTTTGATAATCAACGACCACACAATAAGGGGTACCAATTAAATCTTGACGAGTATAACGCTTGCCTATGGCGCCGCCCTCATCATACGTGGTATTAAAGGCAAATTTAATCTGATTCACTATTTCTTGTGCTTTTTCAGCGAGTCCATCTTTTTTAACCAATGGCAATACCGCTACTTTAACGGGGGCTATGGCCGGATGGAAATTCAAATATACACGTTGTTTTTCTTGTTCTCCTTCCCCCACCGTTTCTTCAGTGTAGGCATTACAAAGTATCGCTAAAAATAAGCGATCAGCACCTACGGAAGTTTCTACGACATATGGGATGTAATTTTCGTTGATTTCCGGGTCGAAATATTGTTGTTTCTTCTTTGAGAGTTCTTGGTGACTCTTCAAATCAAAATCAGTTCTAGAGTGGATTCCCTCCATTTCCTTAAACCCAAATGGAAATTTGTATTCAATGTCGACGGCAGCGTTGGCGTAATGGGCCAACTTATCATGGTCGTGGAATTTTAACGAATCAGCGGGCAAACCTATGGCCTGATGAAATTTCATTCGCGTCTCTTTCCAAGTTGCGTACCAATCCATTTCAGTGCCTGGGCGAACAAAAAATTGCATTTCCATTTGCTCAAACTCACGCATTCTAAAAATAAAATTACGTGCAACGATCTCATTACGAAACGCTTTGCCTATCTGAGCAATCCCAAAAGGGATCTTCATACGACCCGTTTTTTGAACATTTAGGAAGTTGACAAATATGCCTTGGGCCGTTTCAGGCCTTAAATAAATCAAGCTGGCATCCTCAGAAACGGCACCCACTTGGGTTGAAAACATTAAGTTGAACTGTCGGACTTCTGTCCAATTAGCCGTATTGGATACTGGACAAGTAATATTTTGATCGATGATCAATTGGCGTACCCCCTCTAAATCACCCGCATCCAAGCATTTTGCCATGCTTTGCATCAATGCCTTGGCCTCGTCCGCTTTCCCTTGATCTTCCAAAAGCGCCGATCTTTCTTCTAATAAAGTATCTGCCCGATATCGTTTTTTGGAATCTCGATTGTCAATCATGGGGTCGTTGAACGAATCCACATGGCCAGAAGCTTTCCAAGTTAATGGATGCATGAAGATGGAAGCATCAATTCCGACTACGTTGTCTTGCAACATGGTCATCGCTTTCCACCAAACTGTTTTTAAATTATTCTTTAATTCAACACCGTTTTGGCCATAATCGTATACCGCTTGAAGTCCATCGTAGATCTCTGAGGACGGGAAAACAAATCCATATTCTTTGGCATGCGAAATAATATCTTTTAAAGCTGAGGCTGTATCGGTCTTTTTATTTTCCATTCAATCAATCAAATTAGTTCGCAATTTACCGAAAAGAATGAAAGTTTGAGGCTTAGAATAGATTTTTCTTAATTTTGTACCAAATAAAGTTCATGAAAAAAATTCTGTGCATTCGATTTTCATCTATCGGAGATATAATCTTGACGACTCCGATCGTTCGTGCATTGAAAACTAGCTATCCTGAAGCTGAAATTCACATCGTGACGAAGGCGCAAAATGTCCAATTGTGGGACGGGAATCCGCATGTTTTTGCGGTACATGCTTACGAGGGAAGCATCTGGAAATTAGCTAATAAACTACGTAAAATTGGTTTTGATGCCATTGTTGACCTCCATAAAAATCTTCGTTCGCATCTATTATGCGCACTTTTATTTAAATGGCCTTTTCAAATTGATAAGTTTACGGCTGAGCGAAAATTACTGGTTAAAAAGAAAATCAATAACATACCTAAGAAACACTTAGTGGATCGAAATTTTGATTCATTAAAATCGTTAGGCATCGTGAATGACCAAAAGGGCCTCGATTTTTTCATCCTTAAAAATCAAGAACTGAATCCTGCTGATATCGGCGTCAAGGGGAAATACATTGTTTATGCCATCGGTGCCCAGCATATTACTAAGGTGCTTTCCTATCCAAAAATGATCGAGTTATGTGATCAAATAAATGCCCAAATTGTGTTGATCGGTGATGAATGGGATGCCCATTATGGCTATCGATTATCGACCTTGTTTCCTGAAAAAGTAATTGATTATTGCAATAAAACGACCATCGCGCAATCAGCAAGTCTGATGCGCCAGGCAGAGTTTGTTATCACCCATGATTCATCGATGATGCATTTAGCTGCCGCCTTGAAAAAGAAAATATTTGTGATTTGGGGCAGTACGCACATTGATTTTGGCATGTATCCTTATCAAACTGAATTTGTTTCTATTTCAAATGAGGAGTTGGCTTGTCGGCCTTGCACGACTCAGGGGACTAATTTTTGCCCTCTTGATCATTTTGATTGTATGAATAAAATATCTTTGGAACCTATTTTTAGCGCCGCTGCATCTGTATGAAAAATGTATCATTTGCCTTAATCCAATTGTCTTGCGACGAAGATCAGTCGAAAAATGTCGAAAAAACATTTTCTGCGATTCGTGAAGCGGCATCTAAGGGAGCCCAAGTTATTTGCCTGCAAGAATTATTTCAGTCGGTCTATTTTTGCTACGAAGAAAATCCTTCTTTCTTTGATTTAGCGCAAACAATACCTGGTCCATTGATCAATCAATTGGGAGATTTAGCGAAAGAGTTAGGTGTGGTGATCGTGGCATCCATGTTTGAAAAAAGAGCAGCGGGTATTTTTCACAACACCACTGCGGTGATTGACGCAGATGGCCAATTCCTTGGAAAATATCGTAAAATGCATATTCCAGATGATCCTGGCTATTATGAGAAGTATTATTTTACACCGGGTGACTTGGGGTATTTAGTGTTTGATACCCATTTTGCCAAAATCGGCGTGTTGATTTGTTGGGATCAATGGTATCCTGAGGCGGCCCGTTTAACCGCCTTGAAAGGTGCGGAAGTTTTAGTTTACCCTACGGCAATTGGTTGGGATTTAGAGGAAAAAAACAACGAAATAAACCGAGAACAATATCAAGCTTGGCAGACCATACAGCGCTCACATAGTGTGGCGAATGGTATTCCAGTGGTTTCGGTAAACCGAGTAGGGGTAGAGCATGGTCAGCAATTTTGGGGCGGAAGTTTTGTTTCAAATGCTTTTGGCCGTGTCATTTTCCAAGCATCTCACGATCAAGAGGAAGTTGCCATTGTGGCTGTTGACGTAGATTCCAGTGAATATTACCGAAAAACATGGCCATTTTTTAGGGATCGCAGAATTGATTCCTACGGAGATATTACCAAGCGATTCAACGATTAATTACTCAATAAGATCCCCTAAAAACATTAGGTAGGGAGCGCCTGGCCCAGAATCGATATCCTTAAATCTGTGATAATTACCTGAAATCAGGTTTAATAAGGTCTTTTTTAATCTTTTCCAACGAGCTTGCGGAAGGTTTGCTCGTCGATTGTAATATTCGATTTTGGTATCCAAAGGTTCGAAGGATTGATTTGGAAATTTTTCGGCAATGGCTATTTTTAATTGACTTAAATAGTCTAATCTTTTTTCATAGGGACCTACTTTTTCGGTATGAGGTCTTTTCATCCTTTCCCAAAGCGTCGGCGGGGTTCCTTGGAATCCTAAAACGCCCACTTGTTGTTCAGAATGCTGGCGATATTGTACATAAGAAGCTGGTATAAACGAAATTTTATTTTCTAACGAAGCAGCTATTCCCATCCATGCATCATGCAAAAAATAGCTGGGCATATTAGAAGGGAAAGGAGATATTTTAGCAAAAAAAGATTTCCGTAAGCACATGGTACACCCGGTTACCCGATTCCCATCTAATAATATTTCTAAGGATTTTCCCGCTTTCCACTCATTTTGTTGTTTTTCTCTGAATCGAAAAGTGGACCAAAGTTTTTTGCCTGATATTTGGCCAAATTCATCCACCAAGACCGCATCCGTGAATGCCACATCGATTTCAGGTCTTTGATTTAAATACGTGACAATACGTTCAATTTTTTGACTATCCCAAAAATCATCTTGGTCAGCTGGAAAAATATAATCTCCCGTACAAGTAGATATCGCTTTTTCGAAATTTCGGTAGGTTCCTAATCGAGTTGAATTTTGATGAATTTGCATGGGCAATCGATCCTTGTATTGCAAAAGGATTTCCATGGTTTTGTCCGTTGAACCTTCATCAAAGACAACAAGTTCATCGATTTGCATAGTTTGGTCGACCAAACTTGCCAATTGAGTTCTTAGGAATTTCTCCCCATTAAGGGTACAAAGTGCAACTGATATTCTCAAAACAATCTCTTTTAATGGGCTTCAAGCCAGTTGGCCCCCACACCAATTCCCGTTTCCATCACCACGCCCAAATCTAATGCATGACACATAATGTCATTAATTTTGTCACGAAGGTAATTAATTTCAGGAATATGTGCATCAAAAACCAATTCGTCATGCACAGTTAAAATCATTTTGGACTTCAATTTTTCTTTTTCTAAGAAATTCTGAATCTGTATCATGGCGACTTTGATCATGTCTGCAGCTGAACCTTGAATAGGAGCATTGATCGCATTTCGCTCAGCAAATCCCCTTTCATTCATATTAGCTGACATAATATCACGCAAATATCTACGTCTACCTAAGACCGTTTCCACATACCCTAATTCCTGTGCCGTGTGAACGCAGGTATCCATATAAGTTTTTACCTTTGGGAATTCGACAAAATATTGGTCGATAATTTCTTTTGCTTCCGTTCTCGAAATAGCTAATTGGCCCGCCAACCCAAAGGCCGAAACCCCATAAATTATTCCAAAATTGACCGTCTTAGCTTTTCTACGCATATCGGAATTAACTTCTTCCAGCGGAACATGAAAAACTTTCGCTGCCGTAGCTTTATGTACATCTAAGCCGTTGTTAAATGCTTCCAGCATCGAATCGTCTTGCGAAAAAGCAGCCATAATCCGTAATTCTATTTGCGAATAATCGGCTGATAATATCTGATATTCTTCGTTTCTTGGGATAAAAGCTTTTCTGATTTCACGCCCCCTCACCGTTCTGATGGGGATATTTTGTAAGTTGGGATCCTTAGAAGATAACCTTCCCGTGGCGGTTACGGCCTGCATAAATGACGTGTGAATTCGACCCGTTTTACTTGAAATTAATTCGGGTAGGGCATCTACGTAGGTCGACTTTAATTTTTGAAGTTCGCGAAAATCTAAAATCAAGGAAGCGATCGCGTGCTCAGATTCCATTTTAGAAAGAATTTCTTCACCGGTCATGTATTGACCCGTTTTTGTTTTTTTCGCTTTTGGATCGAGCTTTAATTTTTCAAATAAGATTTCCCCCAATTGCTTCGGAGATGCGATGTTAAATTCTTGTCCCGCTGCTTCATAAATTTTTTGTTGGACCGCTTTAGAATCGACCTCCAACACTTTAGACATTTCTTTCAAAAATGGAATATCTAAATTAACTCCTTCTCTTTCAATCGATGATAATACACGCGATAGTGGCATTTCAACTTCCTGTAAAAGCGAAATGGCTTTCGGGTTTGATAATAGTTTTTGGTCTAAAATGGGTTTTAATTGGAGGGTAATGTCGGCATCTTCAGCCGCATATTCCTTGACAGCCATGACATCAGCATCCCTCATATTTCCTTGTTTGACCCCTTTTTTGCCTATCAAACTTTCGATCGACATAGGTTCGTAGTTTAAATAGGACATGGCCATGGCGTCCATATTATGACGTTTTTCGGGCTCGATTAGGTAATGAGCCAACATCGTATCATAGATATCCCCTTTGATTTCGAGGCCATAGTTGGCCAGTACACTCATGTCATATTTGATATTTTGGGCAATCTTTTGAATGGTTTCATTGGCAAAAATTTCCTTGAATAGGTCAACTTGCTTTTGGCATTCTTCTTTGTTTTCAGGAAAGGGTACGTAAAATGCTTCAGCCTTTCGGTAAGCAAATGACATGCCTACAAGCTCCGCTTCCACAACCGACAGGCTAGTCGTTTCCGTATCAAAGCAAAAGGAACTTTGTCGGGCTAAAAAACCGATCAGTGATTTGATGGCTGCTTCCCCCTGTATTAAATGATATTGATGTTTTGTATTTTGTAAATTGTTGAAACTGAAATTCGCGGGCTCACTAACGCTCTCCTCTATACTTCCGTGAACTTCATCAGTTTGCGGAGCTGAAGATGAGGCAAACATATCCATTTGGTTTGTGTCCTTCTTGGGCGCCATTTTAGGTTCTGCACTGGGTGCCGGGCTTTCCTCTCCTAAAATTCTTTTCCTCAATGTTCTAAATTCTAACTCGTCTAATAGGGGTTCTAAAAGGGCGCGATTGGGTGGCGTGGCCAATAATTTCTCTTCTTCATATTCGATCGGAACTTCGCATAGGATACGTGCAAGGTGTTTTGATAAGATTCCTTGCTCTCTGAAATTGATCAAATTTTCTTGCAATTTCCCTTTTAAAAGATCCGTGTTTTCCAATAAATTTTCCAAAGATTCAAATTCTTCCAATAGTTTTTGTGCCGTCTTTTCTCCGACTCCTGGAATTCCTGGAATGTTATCCACGGCATCGCCCATGAGGCCAAGCATGTCAATGACCTGGTCAACGTTTTTTATATTCCAACGTGCGCAAACTTCTTTAGGACCTAAAACTTCAACCCCCTTTCCCATGAAAGCGGGTTTATACATTTTGATTCGTTCTTCTACTAATTGACCATAATCTTTATCGGGCGTCATCATGTAAACGACCATTTCCGGATTTGCTTTGACTGCTTTTTTGGCAATGGTTCCGATGACATCATCCGCTTCATAGCCATCTAAGATCAAAATGGGAATATCTAAAGCTTCCACAAATCGCTTTACATAGGGAATCGCAATCGTGATGTCTTCTGGTTGCTTTTCGCGCTGAGCTTTGTATGGGGTATATTCGATGTGTCGAAAAGTAGGAGCGGGGGTATCAAAGGCAACGCCTAAATAATCAGGCTTTTCTTTTTGAATAACTTCTAAAATGGTATTGGCAAAGCCAAAAACGGCACTGGTATTGATTCCTTTTGACGAAATTCTGGGTGTTTTAGCAAATGCAAAATGAGCTCGATAAATGAGTGCCATTGCATCAAATAGGAATAATTTTTTCATAGAATTTAACTAAATTTGTGGGGCTTTACCTTAGAGTAAAGATATGAAAAAAATGATCGAATATGAACTTAGCTGAACTCCGAATCAATTATCAAAAAGGAGAATTATTGGAATCTTCTGTGGATAAAAATCCTTTTGAACAATTTAAAAAATGGTTCTCTGAGGCCAAAGATAGTCAGGTGCCTGAACCCAATGCCATGCATGTCAGCACTATAGGTGAAAATGGGATGCCCAATGGACGTGTTGTGTTATTGAAAAATGTGGATAAGGGATTTTCATTCTATACGAATTATCGATCAAACAAAGCTGAAGCATTAAATAAGCATCCTCAGGCATGTATCACTTTTTTTTGGGCCGAATTAGAACGCCAAATTCGAATTGAGGGTATCACCCAAAAAGTAGATTCAGCTACCGCTGAAATATATTTTAAAAATAGACCTCGCGCTTCTCAATTGGGCGCCTGGGTTTCCGAACAAAGCGCTCGCATCGAATCACGCTACATTTTAGAATTGACATTTAAGGAATTGGAGGCCAAGTATGAAGGCCAGGAAATACCCAAGCCACCGCATTGGGGAGGTTTTGAATTGATTCCCTCTTATTTTGAATTTTGGCAAGGACGTACTTCTCGTTTGCATGATCGGGTGATCTATGATTTAACCGATGGGGGAATTTGGAAAATCGGCCGACTAGCGCCTTAATGTTAACTAAATAAATTCGTTACCTGCATCGTCTTTTGGCTTTGAAAGCCTTCGCCATATTTCACCCCTATTTTATGGCCCATTTCTTGGGCTCTCGCCTGAATAAAGGACAAGAAATCTGGACTTGAAATATAAGAATTGGGTTCTTTGGAGGTTGCATCAAAAAACTGGCTTTTAAATGCTCGAATCGATTGTTCTTTCGTTTCCCAATGTTCGGTGATGTCGATTACGAAATCAGGCTCTAAATATCGGTCTTGGATATAATGATAAACATGTTTGGGACGCCAAGCAGATTGCTCCGATTTCGAATGGAAATCAATGGTTTGAATCATTCGAAGTCCTGATAAAAAACAGGCATCAATAGCTAATTTAGCTCCTTTTCCATGGTCAGGGTGTCTATCTTCTAGCGCATTCGCTAATACAATCTCGGGTCTGTAACGTCTGATTACTTCCATTAAGATTAATTGGCTTGCGTGGTCATTTTGGAAAAAACCATCTGCCAATCCTAAATTTTCTCTGGCGTGCAATCCTAAGATTTTAGTAGCTTCATTAGACTCTTGCAAACGGATTTCAGGAGTTCCTCTGGTCCCCATTTCGCCTCTGGTAAAATCGACAATACCGACCTTTTTTCCTTGAGCAATGTAGGAAATAATCGTTCCAGAGCAGCTTAATTCCGCATCATCTGGATGCGCAGCCATGACCAAAATATCAAGTTTTATATCCATATCAATGAATTCTTAAACGTCTTCCGGCTCGAATCGTTGACGACAATCGCAAACCATTCAATCGGGCTAATTTTGAAACGGACATCCCAGCTCTTTGAGCAATCGAATACAAAGAATCTCCATTACGGACTCTAGTCCAAGCTTTCCGTCTTGTTCTGATTTTTTCTCCGACACTTCCATATTCGTTTCTGAGTGATAATGCTCTCGTATTAAATGTTTGTGCTGTAATCAACAAATGATCAGAAAGAGGCTCACCCGTACCAAAATTAAATACTTGATTTGGGTTAAATGGATTTCCTTCAAAACGCGTCTCAAAATGTAAATGAGAACCGGTACTTCTACCTGTATTCCCACCTAAACCTATTTCATCCCCTGCTTTGACAAATGTTCCTGCTTCTAAAGATTGCTTGGAAAGGTGTCCATAAAGAGTTTCTAGGCCATTATAATGTCTGACCACCATAAACTTTCCATATCCTCCCC
>Ga0304730_1002973_pt1 | contig 11709 bp, 8 predicted proteins | sample M_130628_MF_Meta_FD_190474 | JGI IMG/M metagenome (GOLD analysis project Ga0304730, IMG submission 190474) | Freshwater microbial communities from Lake Montjoie, Canada to study carbon cycling - M_130628_MF_MetaG (v2) (version 2) | ecosystem: Environmental > Aquatic > Freshwater > Lake | place...
CAATGAATCGTTTGTTTCAAGCGACAAACTCTTGCCGTATTGCTGAGTGAACAGTCATCCTCCTAATAGTTTGAACTTTATGCGGTCACTTAACCTGCGCGTGGTGGCTCTCCTACTCCCATGAATATCCGAATCATTTGTACCCTCATTCTCAGTCTGACAGTTTGCAGCGGCTCACTGCACGCACAGGAGCGCAGTCGTCCCAACATCGTGTTTATCATGACGGACGATCACGCCTCTCACGCGCTCTCCTGCTACGGTTCAACCGTGAATCAGACGCCGCACATGGACCAAATGGCCGCGAGCGGAGTGCGTTTCGCAAACGCATTTGTCACTAACTCCATCTGCACTCCGAGTCGGGCTACACTTCTCACAGGGAAGTATTCTCATTTGAATGGCGCACCCGTCTTCAACAGGTTTGATGGCAGCCAGCAAACCGTCGCCAAACTGCTGCAACAGAGCGGTTACTATACTGCGATGATCGGCAAGTGGCATTTGGGCAGCGATCCTACAGGCTTTGATCGCTGGAATATTCTCCCCGGGCAAGGACGTTACGAAAATCCGGTTTTATATGACACCGAGGGCGCCCGCGTTTACGAGGGATACGCTACCGACGTCATTACGGATTTGAGCATCGAAACCCTCAAGGCGCGCCCGAAGGACAAACCTTTCTTTCTGATGCTTCATCACAAGGCCCCGCACCGCGAATGGTCGCCGGATGCGAAAAACCGTGCGCTTTTCGCCAACCGTTCGATTCCAGAACCATCCACGTTGCGAGATGATTATGCCACAAGGCCCGCGGCCCTTCCGGAAAATGCGCAGACCGTTTTTCATCATTTGACGCGTCGCGATTTGAAACTCTCGCCGCCATCTGAGCTTGTGGGGAAGGCGCTAAATCAATGGCTGAACGGGTTTCCCGAGGAAGTCGAAATTGAGGAAGGCGGAGTAAAGCGAACGTTGCGTGGGGAGGAACTTAATCGCTGGAAATTTCAGCGGTACATGAGGGACTACCTCGCATGCGTGCAAGGCGTGGACGATAACATCGGACGCTTCGTGGAATGGTTAAAGGCCGAGGGCCTGGATCAGAACACGGTGGTCTTCTACACATCAGACAACGGCTTCTACCTTGGTGACCATGGCATGTACGACAAGCGTTTCATGTACGAACCCTCCCTGCGGGTGCCGCTGCTGGCGACTGGGCCGGGAGTGAAGGCCTCCCAGACAACGGATGCTTTTGCTCTCAATGTCGATTTCGCCCCCACCTTTTTGGACCTGGCTCAGGCGCCGATCCCTGCAGATATTCAGGGGCATTCTCTAGTGCCGATCCTCAAGGGTCAAACCCCCAAGGACTGGCGCAAATCAATGTATTACAGATATTACCACGATCCAGGGCATCACAACACAAGGGCCCACTACGGCGTGCGTACCGAGACCCACAAATTGATTCACTATTGGAAAAAAGACGCGTGGGAGTTGTTTGATCTAAAAGCGGATCCCGACGAGTTGCGCAATCTCTATGGAACGCCAGGAGCCGAGAAGATAACGGCCGAACTCAAAGCGGAAATCGCTCGCCTGAAGATCGAGTTGAAGGATGACGATCAGTTTGCGAACGAGATCCCGAAGGATGTGGATGACAAGATTCAAAAGTGGGCTCCCGGTTTCGGCCCCGAGGGTCCGATGGTCCCTCCTGTTCGTTCACGCTGAAAGCATTGAAGATCGGATGACACCAGCGCCACGCCGAGGAATTGACCAAAGTGTCTGTCCCCTGCGTGTCTTCGCCTCGCTGAGAAAATGTAAGGACGTGAAAGAACGTGGCTGCTGGTGCTGTTGATGTAGCATGGAAATTGTAGGGATCAACGAGTGAAAGACGGGCTTCTTGCCGATCGGGTGGCCGCGGGCTATGCTGGAGGCATGACAGCTACACTCGCCATCGACCTTCCGACCTGTCTGACCTTGCAGGGAAAGAGCCGCGCGGAGTTGGAACAGCGCAGCAAATTCCTTCTGGCCTTGAAATACTTCGAGCTGGGGGAGATCACCTCCGGGCAGGCTGCCCAGATGGCGGGCATGGGCCGCGTAGCATTCCTGAATGAGGCTAGCCGGAACGGCGTGGCTGTCATTGACATGGATGAGGAAGAAATGGAGCTAGAGTTCGCCCATGTCTGAGTTTTTCCAGCGAGCTGTTGTCTGCAACACCAGCCCAGTAATCTCACTGTGCAAGGCGGGTTTGGGGCATCTTTTCGCTAGGTTGTTTCCAAAGGTGCTCACCACCACTGCGGTCGCGGCGGAGCTTCGAGCCAAAGACGCGGGTGAATCGGCGGAAATCGAGAATGTCTTGTCCAACTTCGAAATCCTGCCAGCGCCGCCGCTTGATCCGATGTTGGCCGCGATTCTCGATCCCGGAGAAGCTTCGGTTTTACAGATCGCCAAGGAGCAAGGCATTTCTGGCGTGCTCGTGGACGAACGACGGGGACGTCGTGTCGCGATGGATGTCTTCGGCTTCGACGTGGCTGGCACCTGTGCCCTGCTGCTCCGCGCTAAAAAGCTCTCGCTGATCGCCGACGTCAGGTCGCCACTCGACCGCATTATGGCGAACGGACTCTTCATCAGCACCCGGCTCCGTACCGAGTGCCTGCGCTTGGCTGGGGAATGAACACCCGATGACGTCACAACGCATGATCTGACGCCTATTTTTGCTGTCCTCTCCGTTTCCGCAGCTCGCGCGCTGTATCGTCGCGGGGGAAAAAGGGCGAAGGACAGAAGGAAGGACAGTGTCTGTCCCTTTTTGGGCCCCCGCGCCGCTATGAGACCGTCGCTATTCTCCGAAGGACAATTCGTAGGAGCGCACGTCCTGACCTTGCAACTTGCTGTTGATGTCCAGATACACTTGGCCGTTTTCCATGCGGAAGGGAACTTCGAAAGTGCCCTGATCAAACTGGGCAGTCACCGACTGGACAGGTTTGGCCGTATTGAGGGTCAGCGGGGTGTCCGGGCCTAGGGGATGCCGCACCGTGATGCCATTGGCTCGGGTCTCCACTATGAGATAATGATCCCCAGTGGTCAGAGGCCGGCCATTGAAAGCGGTGAAGATGCCTGCGGACAGTCGTCCCTGGCGATCCGTGACCCAGCAGCCGCCCGGGGCAAGCTGAGGACCGTCCGGTGCTTGCCAGTCCTGCGTCGAGGATTCACTCGCCCAGACCGTATAGGCGCCGAAGCTGCTCCGGGTAATATTGTCAGGTAGCACGACGAAATCCTGCAGAGGCTCATCTGCGAAGCGGGCGACCACATGGCGCTGGAACGCATCGGCCGTGAAATGCCAGGGATCTCGGAAATGGTTCCCCGTCAGAGCCCAGCTGAGCATCTGGCCCATGGCTAGGCTCCACGTGAGCACCGGCTTAGACACACAAGGATTATCCGGCGCATTGTAGAACATCACCTTGTCACGCGCCATGATCGACGTCACGGGCCAGACGCGCCACGTGTCTTCACCCCAGTATTTGGGGCCGAAATCCCCCCAGTGCTGCTGCTCGGCTAGGAGGTAGTTGCCTTGAAAGCCCACATGGGTTTCCACCATGCGGTCATAGCCGAACTCGGTCATCAGGCCCAATTTGGCATAGGTGCGTGTGTGCTCCAGCCAACCCTGGGCATGCCACAGCGGATTGGGCGAATGGGGGTTGTAATCCGGGCTGAAACGCGCGCCAATCTGATCCTCCCAGACCAAATCCACGGGCATTTTCTGGGATAATTCCTCGAACACGTGGGCAATGCGCGCCTTGGTCGCCGGCGCATAGGGGCATGTGGCATAGCCGGAATGTGGTTTCTTCTCATTCCCGTATTTCTCGAGCAGGGGCTTGCCGTTTGCGCGATACGAGGCGAAATCTTTGGGATTCATCGATTTAACAGTCTCGGAATCGACATTCCAGAAGGTGTGGTTCAGGTAGGGCATGTTCAGGTGACCCGCAGCACTGGCCGCCTGGAAGACTTGCTTCCACTCGTCGTCGGTGCCCAGCCGTGGATCCACGGGAAAGATGTCGGGATTGCTTTCGTCAAAGCCCCCGCGCGACCAGCCCGTAATGAACAGTAGGGCCGGTCCGGGCAGGCCCTTCCATATTTTTGAATACCCAGCCTGATCCGCCAAGGTCAGGCGGAAATCGCTTACCATCCACTCGGCGCCCGCTTTTGTGGACAGGGAGGACACCACCCGTTCGTAACGCTCTCCCAATTTCTCGCGCAGGGAGGGCAAAACGCTCAGTCCGGTATCGTCGCGAAAGGCACGGGCACCGTCGGCCTCGCCGTCACCCACGCGCAAACGTAGCCGAGGACTGGTCCAAGACGTACCTGAAGGCTCCGCCAATTCAAAACTATGCCGCCACACATACGCATCGCCATCGGGGAAAAGTTCGCGACCGGCCACTTGGGTGAGGTCTCGGTTCAGAATCGGGAAGGTGGTTAGGGTGGCTTTGCCAGCTCGGAAATGCACGTAATCCGCAAAGATCAGCGCCCGCGGATATTTCCCATGACGCCATTCACGACGGTCGGCAAAGAATTTACGCTGGAGCTGGATGCCCGGCAGCACAGGCAAAATGGCCGATTCCAATGTGGCGGCAGGCAGGCGCAGGGTGTTCTCGACCCCGCGCAGCACGCATCCCGTCTGGTTGTCCACCGTCAATGACAAATCCAGCCAGGCCTGATCCGAAAATTGCCACTGGGCCTGAACTGCAGGCAGTTTATCCCCGTTGGCAGGATAAAGGATGGTCAGGGTCTGTTTGGCGGCATCCCAGGACCAGCGCACATCCGCGGCCGCATAGTCGGCGGAACTCACATCGCTCCGGCCGATGAAATGGGCCACCCACAGACGGCCACCGGAACTGCCCAGGCTAATGTCCTCGCCTGCGGCCTGATCCCGCAAACTGAGCAAGGCTCCCTGAGGTAAGGCCAGACGTGCCGCGTAACGCGCACCGGTCACGGTCATGACTTTTCCATCTGGCGTGACGGTCATCTCCTGAGCGCACAAACGAGCAGCGGGCAGTGCGGTGAATGCTGCAAGCACCAGGGTGGCGAGGAGTGTGAGAGTTTGTTTCACGAGTGGCGAAGTGATGGGTGTTCTGACGGCAAAACTTCTACCATTCATCCGTGCGGAACGGAGACGCCGGCAGACCCTCATTGTTGTAAAGGTTGCAGCCTTCAGGGTTCCTTGAAAAAGCATAGCGGACCGCCACCGGTTTCGGCACATCGGGCGATGATACCACGACGGTCTTGCCTTCGATGACGGCATCAGCCCAGACCCACTTCTTGTCTTCGCCGGCAATGGCAAACCGCTTCAACACGCCCGAAGGATCCTTGACCATCGGGTCGTAGCCTCTCTTTGTTGCCGCCGTCAGCCCCGAACCCACGCTGTCGAAGGTGATTCGGATCCTTCCTGCTTCAATCGTCATTTCCTTGTAGAGCGGACCGCTGTAAACGAGATCCTTCTTGCCGTAATCCTTGGCCAGCGCCCAAAGAGCGAGCCTCTCGCCGGCATCCTTCTTGTTCTTGGGATGAATGTCGCCAGGATTACCTACGTCTGCGAGGTCGAGTGAAACCGACATGCCCGTATTGGGGATCTCCAAACTTCTGAGCTGGGCCATCCGGAGGCTCCCCCAACCGGCGGGTTCGCCCGCAGGATCCTCGCTGGGTTTCTGGTTTTCGTAGCCCGCGAAGTTGGCTAGTTGGATAAAATAGAAAGGGAAATCGCCAATATTCCAGGCCTTTCGCCAGCCTCCGATCAGCGCACGTTTCTTCTGGAAATAACTGTCCCCCTCGCTGCCGTTGTTCTCGCCCTGATACCAGAGCGCACCTTTGATTCCGAAGTGAATAAGCGGGTTGATCATCCCGTTATAAAGGCAGTGCCAGCCAATAGGTTCGCGGTTGGAAATCGGATGGGCCAATTCGACCGGCAGCGGAAGCTCCGCGTTATTGGCGAGCGCCATACGTGACTCGGCAACATACGCTTCGATTCTTGGAAGAATCGCTTTGAACCTCTCGCGATACTCCTCGATCTGGTTGGCGAGCTTCTCCTTGTCTTTGCCCAACTCGGGAACCGATGCCAGACCATTTGGCGAGCACCAGGGTTCTATTGCTGTTCCACCCCATGCGCTCTTGATCAGGCCAATCGGAATGCCAGTCTCCTGATGAATCTTGCGCCCGAAATAGAATCCCACTGCCGTGAATTGACCGGCAGACTGTGGCGTGCAGACAGCCCACCCGCTCCTGATTCCTCTCACGGGAGAGGACGACACATCTGTCCTGGGATAAGACGACACTAAGGCCGGCACCAAAAACTGTCTGATAAGAGGAAAATTTGCCTCCTTGATGTCATCCGGTCTTTTGCAGTTGCCCAGCGTCCATTCCATGTTGGACTGACCGCTGCAAACCCAGACATCGCCAATGAGGATGTCCTTTAACTCAATCTTGTTTTTGCCTGTAACGGTCAGGACAGCAGCGTTGGTGGATGCTTGCATTGCATCGAGTTGAACGCTCCATGTGCCGTCTTTACCGGCGGTTGCCGATTTCTCCTGGCCGGAGAACGCAACGGTCACTTTCTCGCCAGGCTCTGCCTCGCCATAAACCGCCACGGGGAGCTCCCGCTGGAGAACCATGTGATCCGTGAACAGCCCGTTCAGGGTGACCTCAGCATGAGCCGACATCGTTGTGGTCAAGAGAACGACCGCCAGCACGAATGCCTTCTTGATACTATTTCTCATTTGGTTCCTTTTGGTTTGTGTTTTCTGATGAAACGGCCACCTGCCGCTGGGTGGTGACGCCAACGGATGTGAGTTGTTTGATGTCGCGTTGTTCCTCTTCAGTTTACTTCAGTGGCACCTTAATAATGGTCAGGGAATGGGGCGGCAAAACGACGAATCCCTTGGTGAAAGCGAGTGTCGTTTTTCGCGGGATGGCTCGATTGGGATTCTCGATGTCATTAAAGGAATCAGGCGAATCGCCGGAAAGAACGGTTGCGGCGTATTCGCCATCCAGCAAACGGTCTTTCATTTTAACGGAGCAGGCCACTTCCTTGTCGGGATGGCGGTTCACCAGCGCGATGGCCCACAGCTTGCCTGACTCGTCCACGGTTGCGATGGCGTCGGCGACGGAAACAGAATTCGCTCCCAGAGTGAGTTTGTCGGCTTGGATGTCTAGCTTGCCGACGCGGGATTCCAGTTCGTTGGCATACATTGCCAGAGTGTGAAAATGGGTGCGCCTGACAACCCCTTTCCGATGCACATAGAGGGGGCCTGAATCATTCACAAGGGTCGCGATATTAGCCATAGCGACTTCATCTGCGTTACGAAGGCAGGAGTTTAAGAACGAGGCACAGAACAGGGCATCGGCCATGGTGTAAAGTGCCGGTTCCAGACTCTTGTCGCGGGCCTTGATCAAGGCGACGATCTTGGGGTCATCGTAATCAATTTTGTCGTTTCGCGGAAACCCTGGATGGTGCCATGAGCGCAGGTTCCATTCGTCAAAGGCGATCTTGATCTTTCCCTGCATTCCCGCTCCGGCGAGAGATTGGACAATGGCGGTAATATGGGTTCCCGGCTTTTCGGAAAGCATCATGCATCCGAGGTAGTCCGTCGCATGGTATTTCTGGTAGTTGGCAATCCAGTATTCATGAATGGAGAGGAGGTTGAGGTCATTTCCAGCTGTCTCGTAAAGGTATGGATCGACTTGGGCTTTCGGCCCGTGTGATCCCGAGCAGGTCACCAAAATAGTTGGATCGACTTTTCGCATCGCTCTGGCTCCATCACGCACTCTGTCGATATACGCCTTTCCGCCCATTTCGTTGCCTACACTCCAGATTTTGACATTATGCGGCTCGGGATGGCCGTTTGCTTTGCGCATATCGGCAAATGTTCCCTTGGTTGCGTTGCAATACTCGACCCAATTGGCCATCTCCTGAACGTCTGCCAATCCGTTATGACAGATATAGGGTTCTGCTCCCAGTCGTCGGCAGAGTTCCACGAACTCGTCAGTTCCAAAAGTGTTGGGTTCAATCACTCCCCAGCGGACATCGTCATAAGGTTGACGGTCTTTCCCTACGCCTTTCATCCAGTGATAACTGTCTACGAAACATCCCCCCGGCCAGCGTATGACAGGCACCTTTAATTCCTTGAGTGCCTCGATGACATCAAGACGGAATCCCTTCTGATCCGCCAGAGATGAACCGGGTTCAAAGATACCGCCGTAGATCTGTTTACTAAAATGCTCAATAAATCCGCCGAAGATCATCCGGTTGTAGACAACACACGGCGCGTCCATATTGATCGTCACAACCGCTTGCGGCGTCGCCGTTGGCGTCTCGGCAGCGTGCAGCGCGGCCAGCGGCGTCAGCAGCAGGGCGGTGAGGAGTAATAGGGTGGGTTTCATTGTTTCGTTCCTTTTTCCTTAGTTCTGATTTGAATGATGACTTTCCGGAGCCGGATCATTTGTCATCAACGCTGACGGCTTAGCGCCATGACTGCTTCCAAGTAGGCGGCGTTCCATCCCTGAATGTATTTCCGAAGATTGGTGCCGGTCTCGCCATCCAGATTTTCATGAGGGAGAAAATCGCCATACCGCTCGAGATCCCATTCGCCCAAGTTTTTGAGTATGCGCAAGGCGTCGTCGCGGTGACCGTATCGAAGACGCGCTAGGGCATCGGCGCAGTTGAGCCATGGCCATACAGATCCATTGTGGTAATCACCGCCTTTGAGGAAAAACGTCTTCTCGTCGTAGTAGGGTACGGTCTCGCGCACGCCCCAGGGCTTTTCGCTGCGAGTGTTTAATTCGGAGCGAATGCTCTCAAAGCGCTCTTTGGAAATCACGCCCCACCCTCCGGCCACCATCTGATCCTCAAGCAGGGCGTCGTCCTGCCGTCCATCGTGCCAGACATTCACGTAATACTTGCCGTTCCATTGCCCGCCTTGGGCTACAGGCAGGTTGATTTGATGGTCGGCGGCGGCCCGCGTCTGATCCCAGGTCTTGGCCAGATCGTCCTGTCCCAGTTCACCCGCCAGGTACGACATCTCCTGCAGGCAGGCCAAATAGAGCAGTGTGAAATGCGGACCGTATTTACGGCCGATCACGCCCTTCACATCCTTCCAATCCGCCCAAAAAGACTCCTGCTCGGGCAGGGCCGAAGGTGGCACGCAGCGGCTCACAAGGTACTGCATGGCGAGGGTAGAGGACGGCCAGATTTTCTCTAGTAGCGCCTTGTCCTTATTCTGACGGTAAAAGCGTGCCACGCGCAGCAGGAAGTATTCGTTGATGTCCAGATCATCATTGCGATCAATGGTGGGATAAATGCACGTGGGCACCTTGCCGTTGGGGGCCACCGCGGCCGCGCTCTCCTCCAGCATGCGGCGCTCGGCTTCGGGCCAGAAATACAAATGCGTGAAGCTGGTCCAGAAGGAATCGCGTTGGTTGAGCTCGGCATACCCCATGGTCAAGGTGGTGTCGTCCTTCAGCACTCGGGTGAGAATGATGGCTGCGGTCATATACCAACGCATGTATTCATCCACCTTCGCATCGCCGCTGGATGGAAGAACCCCGGCAAAAGCGGCCGTGCTTTTTTCAAGGGCGGGCAGGCGCTCCTGCAGGCCCTTAAAGAGGGCAGGCAGATCCGCATAATCCGCAGCCGCGCGGCATTCCGGATGCCAGAAAAGCTGATAGAGATAGACGGTGCGACTGCCCGAAGATGGCAAGGTTACACGCAGGCTACTCTGCACGGTGTGGTCGTCCTGGCGTGTAAAGCCGGGCTCATCGCCGGTTTCCAACCGATCCCAACCAATGCCCCAATCCGGAGACGCATCCAAGTGCGCGCCCGCATCGCCGCTGGCGGTGAAGGCGTCGGCCGCAAATGCCCGTTGCCGCTTGGCAGTGTAGATCAAGGTGACCGTGGTCCCCGGAGGCCCGTCCACTTGGACACCAGTCACCAGCACGGGCAAGGCGGTGCTGGCCACGTCTTTGACTACCACCGGCGCCCATGCCTTAAGTTGAAGGCGCACGGGCAGGCTCTTGTCCGCCCACTGCACCGAAGCCTGTGGCCAGGACCTTAATACTTTGTTGTCGTGCAAATCATTGGCCGTATACCGCGTTCCGGCCACCTCCACAGCCAACTGTCCGCTGCCCCATTCCTCCAGCCAGCTCCCCTTTTTCGGTGTCCCCAATACCGGCGGATTGAACAAAATGTGTGGGAACAGGTCGCCGCTCGGTGTCACCTCACCGCCCACGGAAAAATTGGCGCAGGGAAACCCTGTGCAACCCTTAATGAAGTTTGAGTCGCCGACGGCGAGCGATGCCAGCGGAGCCAGCAACAGGGTGATGAGTAGCGTGAAAGTGAGCTTCATTATGTTTATGGACGGGATGATAGGAGTTCCCCACCCACCGGCAACGGCCGCCTTTATTTACGTAAAGTAAACCATCCGCTTCCTGCCACCAAAACAAACCGGCCCCTCAACGCTTCGCCGCGCATTGCTTCACGGCACTTTCGCCACCCCTCCAAACTCCCCCTCCTGCCAACTGCATCGGTGTTTCGGGAACCCCGCTCTGCCCCCAGTGAAGTGCTCCCACCAGAAGATCCACAGCGGCGGCTCCCACCAAATGTGAGTTCTGATCAACCCCACTGACACCCGCATCACACAAAACATCTCCATCCCCATCGAGAGGACACGCAGGTGGGTACAGACACTTTCACCTGCTCCACGACAGGCAGGGGACAGACACTTTCACCTACTTCACAAACTGGCTGCGGATTCCCGAGGGGCCATGCAGGGTGAGCGACCATTGCTTCATACACACCACCCTAATTGCCAAAGCGCCATAATCAATTGCAAACATCCCCACCGCACAACCTTCGGCACCGCGTCATCCGAGTCCTTGGATATCCACGCGCACTCGCTCTCAAGTCTGACCTTTCTTTTCCATGCCTGAAGACCCAATTCATCAACCCAACGACAAGCTCCTCAAGGCCACTTTCTCCGTCCCGGAGAACGCTCGCGCCTTCTTCGAAAACCATCTCCCCAAAGAAATCGCCGCCGCTCTCGACTGGACTTCCCTCGCGCTCGAACCCTGCTCCTTCATCGACCCACAACTCACCAGTTCCGAGAGCGATCTGCTATTCCACATCACCCTCCACCAAAGCGACGCCTTCCTCTATCTGCTTTTCGAACATCAAAGCTCCGAGGACCCGCGCATGGCCCTGCGCCTGCTCTCCTACATCTTGCGCATCTGGGAACGCTTCGCTCAAAACCATTCCCCGCCCGCAAAACTCCCCGCCATCCTCCCGATCGTCCTTGCACAAGGCAAACGCCCTTGGAAAACGTCCACCCGTTTGGAGGACATCATCGATTTGCCGCCGAGCGTCGCGCACATCCTACGCCCATGGCAGCCCACGCTTGCCTACCATCTTCTCGAGCTCGTGCGCATTCCCTACGACGCCTTTGCTGGCACTCCGGAAGGCATCCTCACCCTGCGCGCCCTCAAAGCCGAGCCCATGAATGAACTCCTCGAAGATGTCATTTGGGACGAGTCTCTTTTATTCTCAATTTCGGAGAGTGCGCTGGAGCGGATTCTGCGCTACATTCTCAATGCAGACGTCAGCATCCCTCAGCTCAAGGAACGCTTGGGCAAGATTCAAGCCAAACCCCTGCAATCCAAAACCATGACACTCGCCGATCGACTCAGAGAAGAAGG
>Ga0304730_1002974_pt1 | contig 11702 bp, 9 predicted proteins | sample M_130628_MF_Meta_FD_190474 | JGI IMG/M metagenome (GOLD analysis project Ga0304730, IMG submission 190474) | Freshwater microbial communities from Lake Montjoie, Canada to study carbon cycling - M_130628_MF_MetaG (v2) (version 2) | ecosystem: Environmental > Aquatic > Freshwater > Lake | place...
ATGGCATGCCAATTTTTTGCATACCAAACACAAGCCAATAGCATTGCAAGAAACGCAATTATTTGCACCAGAAGTACTAAGCTTAGATACCACTATTTTGCCTCATCTACCAGTGCATGCTTACGATGATATGATAGACGAAATGGAACTGCTAGGCTTTAGCTTGCAAAACCCATTTGACATTGTAGATGACGATGCGAATAAGTACACACCGGTTAGCGCATTGCCGAACCTGCTTGGCAAAGTAGTAGAAGTACTTGGCTATTTGGTAACTACTAAACCTGTACATACTGTAAAGCATGAGTATATGTGTTTTGGTACTTTTTTGGATGCGCATGGTGCATGGTTAGATACAGTGCATTTCCCAGATTCGCATGCAAAATATCCAATACAAGGCAGAGGGTTTTATAAGATGCGAGGTAGGGTAGTGCAAGAGTTTGGTGTGTATGGTGTAGAAGTAACGTGGCTATGCAAAGTAGGCATCAAACCTAGAGCAGGTAAGATAGGCGTAAAACTAGAAAAGGCGAAGTGGAAGCAAGGAATGGTGATGAAGGGGTAAAGTTGAAATTTTATTTTCCGCCAAAAGTATATAAAAAAACATACTTTTGGCAGGAAATAATTTTTAGGTAAATAAATTTTCTAGAGTCAATTCATTACTGATGCTGCCTAAATAGTGTTCGTTTTTAACTGTGCCACTAGCACTAATAAATGTAATAAATACATTTTTATTACTTTTTGTTTTTTCAATAAATATTTCTCGTTTTGCAATTAACTGCTTGGCATAGCTTTGTGTAATCACAAATTGTTTTGCATTAAATTTTATTTCAAATAAATTTATACAGTTATCACTTCTATCAAATACCATATCTATTTGTACGCCTTCATTATATTTATCAGCTTTACCTATCCACGAATACACATCATATAAAATACCATTAATGCCTAAATGCTTTGCTATTTTATTTTGATGTCTAATACATAAATTTTCAAATGCATAGCCACTCCATATTTTAAATTTTTGAGAATTGCCTAATTGCATGCCACTCAGCTTAGATGATTTTTTTGCTAAGAAATTGAAGTAGAATAATGTAAACTCATCCATTAATCTATAAATTGTATCTACTTTTTTGTTTTGTATTGGATACATGTATTCTATAAAACCACATTGCATTAATTCTGAAAGTGCATCTGTAATGCCACCACCACTAACCAAACCAGATTTTGCAATAATTTCTTCGCGACGCATACCGCTGTGTTTAGTAGCAAGTGCTTTGATAATAGCAATATGCAATTCGTAATTGGCAAATAATGCCGGGTACAGTTTGTCGAATTCGTTTTGCAATGATGCTTGCTCTTCAAAAAATAAATTATCTAGTATTTGAGGAATGCTTTTGCTTTGCTTTACGTGGTTCAAATAATATGGAATGCCTCCAATACACATATATAGTTGTGCAATATCTTTGATAGATAATTTTACTTTTTTAGCTTCTAAATATGTTTTTGTTTCTGCAAGTGTAAATGGTTTTAGTAAAATAGATTGTGTAATTCTATTATGCAAGCCTCCTTTATCATACACTATTTTTTTGATAATCCAAGATGCCACAGAACCACAAACTATTAAAATAATATCTTTTCGTTTGCTGCAAAATTGATTCCAAAAATTGTCCAGTGCGGGTAAAAATCCTGCTTTTGATGAATCGTACCATGATATTTCGTCTAAAAAAATTACTTTTTTCTGCGTGCTTTTTAGTTTAGAAATATAATCTTTAAGTTGTGCAAATGCTTGTAGCCAAGTAGTTGGTAAAGGAGGGTATTTTTTTTTGCCTTCATATAATGTAGTCCAAAAATTTTCTAATTGTTCTTGCTTGCTTCCTTTTTGCAATCCGGCACAATCAAATACTATATTTTTATTGTACACTTGCCTTATGAGGTATGTTTTGCCAACTCTTCGCCTACCATAAATAGCAAGAAAGCTAGATTCGTTATTTTGAAAATGCTCTCTTAATATTTTTATTTCTTCTATTCTTCCAACAATTTCCATTTTAGATATTTTGCCAAAAATATATATTTTTACCCACTTTTGGCAGAAAATATTTTTTAATTATTTATTTTAATTATATTTATATTCTGCCAAAAGTATAATTATTTACCTACTTTTGGCAGAAGATCATATTTGAGAATATTTTTAATTTTTTGCAATACATTTTATCTACATTTGTAAAATAAAGCAAGCATGAATATTTTTTCTATTTCTAAAATAATAATTGTACTGCTAATTTTGGCAATACAATCCAATGCCCAAAGCCTAAAAAAAAGACCTAATACTTGGGCTAAGAAAATAGTCACAACAGAGCTCGAAAATTTTTACCAATTAAATGATAGTATATATAGATGCGAACAACCCGATAAAAAGGCATTCAAAGAATTAGAAAAACTGGGATTTAAAAGTGATTTGAACCTTAGACAAAATCATTCTGATAATGATGAATTGAAGAAAAGAGATATAGAATCCTATCGAGTAAAAATGGAAAGTGCTGATATAGAAGAAAAGGATATTATTAAAGCACTAAGAATAATTGTACAAGCTCCAAAACCACTAGTAGTGCATTGTAAGCATGGTGCAGATAGAACTGGAATTGTAATAGCTATGTATAGAATTGTAATATGCAATTGGAGTAAAAAACAAGCTATTGCAGAACTAAAAAACGGAGGTTATCATTTTCAAACAAAGTATAAAAATATCATTCAATTTATACAACAAGCAGATATTACTGCATACAAAAAAGCAGTACTTGTAAAATAAAAAAATGTCAAAAATTCCTCATTCCCCAGAGCCTATTTTGGCTGCAGAAGCCGATTACTTATATATTCAAGCATCACAAATTGCTAATGCAGGCAATGGCTTATTTACTGCAATTCCCATTTTTAAAAATGAAATAATCAGTATTTTTAAAGGAGAAATTCTTACACAAAAAGAAGCGCAGTCGCGAATAGATAATCTACAAGATGGCTATTTTATAAACATGTTGAATGGGAAAATTATGGACAGTCGATTAATAGATTGCTTTGCAAAATATGCCAATGACGCAGATGGAAATTGTAATAATACTTTCTCATTGTTTAAAAATAATGCCATCATCACGCTTTCGGATAAGCAAGAAATATGCATTGTAGCTACAAAAAAAATAAAAGCTGGTGATGAAATATTTTGTAGTTATGGCTTAGTATATTGGAGCAAAAAATAAAGACAACTACATTTTCAAATAATAAATATCTGTTTTATTCCTTTCTATATTTTTAATTTCAAAACCGCCATTTTCGGGTATTACTTCTATTAAATCAAAGTATTTACAACTCTTTGGTAGACCCTGAAAAATTAATGAAAAAGTATGGCTTTTGCCTATGGTCATTGGTGTCCAGTATGGATGCAGTGTAATATTATCTGCAAATAATAATTCGCTGATATGATTGGAGTGTTTTGGAAATAAATAAGTACTTGGCCAAATACGAATCATCATATCTTCTTGCCTTGCCGCAAATGTAATATGTACTACTACTTGCGACTCTTCTTCTACCTGCGATTTTACAAGTGCTTTTAACTTATTATCAATCTTGGGTGATATTTTTTCAATCACACTATTGGTAATTATTTTTGTAAGCAGAGAAGAAGATGTCATATAAAATTCAAAAATCAATTATCCTTTTCTTGCAATTGCTTTTTTAGCTGCTGCTATAATATTGCTACTATCTAAACCATATTTTTTTAGCAGTTGTGCAGGAGTTCCACTTTCTCCAAAGCTATCATTTACCGCTACATATTCTTGCGGACAAGGGCAATGTTTCGCTGCTACTTGTGCTACACTATCTCCAAGACCACCATTTATTTGATGCTCTTCTGCAGTAACGATACACTTAGTTTTAGAAATACTTTTTACAATTGCATCTACATCCAATGGTTTGATAGTATGTATATTAATTACCTCTGCATTGATGCCTTCTTTCGCTAATTCTACTGCTGCTTGCATAGCCATCCATACCAAATGCCCGCATGCAAAAATACTTACATCCGTGCCTTCGTTTATCAATTGTGCTTTGCCAATTACAAAATCACTTCCATTTTCTGCTGTAAAATTTGGCCACTTTGGTCTGCCAAAACGCAAGTAAACAGGGCCTTGATGGTCGGCAATTGCCATAGTAGCAGCTTTGGTTTGGTTATAGTCGCATGGTACAATTACAGTCATCCCTGGCAACATTTTCATCATACCAATATCTTCTAATACTTGATGCGTTGCACCATCTTCGCCTAAAGTAAGGCCAGCATGGCTTGCACATATTTTTACATTTTTATCGCTATATGCAACGCTTTGGCGAATTTGATCATACACGCGGCTTGTACTAAAATTTGCAAAAGTAGTAGTATATGGTATTTTTCCTACAATGGCTAAACCCGCTGCAACGCCTATCATATTAGCTTCTGCTATTCCACATTGTACAAATCTTTCTGGAAAATCTTTAATAAAATTATTTAATTTTAAAGAACCAGCTAAATCAGCTGTAAGTGCAACAATTTTGGGATTGATTTTAGCAGCTTCGTAAATACCATCACCAAATCCTGCGCGGGTTTCTTTTTCGTTTTGTACTGGAAAATCTGCTAAAGTAGCCATAGATGTAAAATTTTGTGCAAAGAAAAGAAATTTTACTTACAAAGCTATAATGTTCTTTATCAAAAAGTTATTTTTTATTAGAAAAATCAACATGAGGTGCCAATGTTAGATTTTTCAATCCAGATGCTAAGGAATGAAGCCATCGGAAGGATAAATCTTATAATATTTACAACATCGGTACGATATTTATTTATCTCCAATATGGTATTAATTTCATAATTACTTCGAATAATACACACAATGATTCTCTATTTACTATCAATTTCAAATTCCAAGTGCATCAAGGATTCAATATCTCCCCATCAATCTTACAATTCTTTTTCTATTTGTAAAATAGGATTGCTAGCATGCGGTTTGGTATTTTCATTTACAGTACTCCAGTTATTGTTGTTTCTGCAAAATAATTTGCCAAATTGCTGGCCCATTGCCCATTGCTTTTACCAATATAATACTTTAAGTGCTCAAATAATCTGCAATATTTGTTTTCATATAATTCAAATTGAATGCAAATTAAAATAGGTAAATGTATTAAAATATTTATCTCTTTTGAAGTGTGCCAGTTTTTAAATACTGATGATTAAATATTTTATAATAATACAAACCTGTAACTAAGTTAGAAATATTTATTTCTATTTGTTTACCTTTCAAGTCTTTTTTAGCAAAAATTAATTGCCCATTTGGGTTGTACAATTCTATTGAAAAATTTTGATTTGCATATTTATTTTCAATAATCACTTTGTCTTTTGCTGGATTTGGATAAATACTAAATGCATTTTTATCTTTTGTAAAATTACTTATAGCATCATTTATTACAATAGGTACAGTATCTGTAGAACCTACTAATAGTACTTGTTGATAAAATTCTAAGCCACCAAGTTTGCTGCCTACAATCATTTCGTAATCACCATCTTTGTCTAAATCTGCAATCGCAGGCACTGCTCTTTCTAATGTTTGAATCATGCTATAAAAACTATCCAATTGCACATACGGCCCATAGATATTTGCTTCTAAACTATCATAGCGTTCTATGGTTCCATCGCCAGTTCCAATAATTAATTGCATTCTACCATTACTATCTACTTTGGTAACATTTGGTGCAGCATAGCCATAAGAAAAATTATTGCCACCCGCAGAAAATTGCCCTAAACTGCCAGTTTTGTAATAAAAGCTAGCAATATTGGCAACAGTGCTTGTGTCCTCATAGTAATATAATTGCCCACTTTTTGTACCTACAATTAAATCTTTTTTTCCATCATAGTTTACATCAAACATGCAAGGTGCTGCATATTCTCCAATTACTTTTATATTGCTAAAGCTATCTGTCAACCAAGTAAAATTTGGTGCTGCGTTATTGTTGGTTGCAGTGTTTTTATATACAACTAGTTGTCCTTTATTATTACCCAAAATTAAATCTACTACTCCTTCGCCAGTAATGTCTGCAAAGTGCGGATAGATGCCTTGGTATTTTTTTGCCCCAATATTTAAAAAATCTTTGGTTACTAGTTCAAATTTTATTTTATTGGTATCACTTACATTTTTATAATATGCCAAGCTACTTTTTAATTGCAGATTACTTGTATCACAAGTTCCAGCACTTCCTACAAATAAATCTTGCTTGCCATCTTTATTGTAATCGTAAAAAGTAGGGTAGCTGTAAGAACCAAAATCTAATGTTTCATCAAATAACAAAGAATCGCTTTGAAGGCTGTAGCTTGGTACATTATTTAGGCTAGTATTGCGGTAATAATACAATTTATTATTTAAATAAAACTCTGTATTCGATTTTTCTTGATGTGGCGAAAATTCTAAATCTGCTTTGCCATCGTTATCAATATCCTCGCCACTAATAGCTATAAACCAAGGGCAATATACATGCATATCTGGCGAATGCCACATAGTATCTTGTGCGCTAATAAATGCATTAGTTGCAGTGCCTGTATTTCTTAAAAATTGAACATCGGGATAACTAATACTGCCAATTAGCATATCCATATCTCCATCGCCATCTTCATCAAAATGCAACATGCAATTGCCAGCGTGCCTTGTTTTTTTACTATTTATTTGATAGTTATAATTGATTGGATTGATGCCAGGCTCCCAACCTTTTTCCTCTTCAAATATTGGTTCTATATATCCATTTTGGTGAAACCCTTTGCAAAGCACATTTAATGTATAAGTTCTCCAAAAATTACTTTGTACAGTTTTGCCCCAGCAAGTAGTTTCATTGATTACTACAATACTATCACACGATAAATTATTTTCTACACGCATATTTTTATAATATTGAATATAACTACCCAATACATCAAAGGCTACAAAATCTAAGTCGCCATCGCCATCCATATCTGTAATAGAAGGAATATCTCCAGGTTGTACATAGGCGTTTACTGGTCCAAAATTTCCAGGGAACCATATTTCTTTATAAGGCGAAAAATTTAATTCATTATTTAAATAATAACCTTTAGATACATTAATGCCAGCGGACCCTCTATGAAATAAATCTGGTATACCATCGCAGTTATAATCTTTTAGAATTAAGTAGGAGCCAATATAAGAAGGAAAATTATTAGCATATTTTGGTTCGTATTTGTAATTGATACTACCAGCAATACCTTGATTAATAAATGTGAATATTTTCGTATTAATATTATCAAAAGCTACAATATCTTTCTTGCCGTCATTATTTAAATCTCCCATGGTCAACTCTAAACATCCCATGCCACCCATCCATGGATTTGTTTTTACATTGCTATACTCAATAACAACTGCACTATCAGACTTCGTATATACTTTACCTTGGTATTGTGCTTTCGCTGCAAAAGCACTAAAGCAAATAAGTGTGCATGCAATTATTTTTTGAAACATAGTAATGTGTATTTATCTATTGGACGTAAAGTTAATACTTTTAGTTGGATAGCTATATAGGATATACAGGCATTCTAAAACGGATAGTTGATTCCTATTTGCCATGTACCATTGCGTCTCCACCATTTAATAGCAGGGTCGTTATTAATTACCCAGCCATTGTTTTTCGTTAAATATGGTTGCTTTATTGGTACCCCATAATCCAATCGAATTAGAAATATTGAAAAATCAAAGCGTGCTCCCATTCCAGTATTTATGGCAATGTCTTTTGGTATTTTATTAAATGCAAATTGTGCAATGCTATTATTAGAAGTATCTCTATATCGCCAAATATTTCCAGCGTCAAAAAAGCCAGCCCACTCTAATCGGAATGCCCCACCAAAAGGTTTTAATAATAATACACGATATTCTGAGTTCATTTCTAATTTGATATCGCCATTGTTTGTAATTAATTTAGAACTACTATTGCTAGTATCTAATACAGGTCCAGGGCCCAATTCAAATACACGCCATCCGCGCAAACTTACAGGCCCGCCAATGCTTTGTTGCCTAATGTATGGCAATGTGCTTTTGCCAGATGGAACACCTACATAGATATTAATTCTATTTACCCAACTTTTATTTCTGCGGTTGATGTAGTGCTTTAATTCGGTTTCTATTTTTGTAAACCTAGCTACATTTTCATCTTTAGTTATTATATATAAAATATCTCCTACTTTTTCTACATTTAATCTATAGAATGTATAATGCTTCTGAAATGCTGATTGGCGAGTACTATATTCAAAATTAACATTGCTGCCTAATATTTTGTAAGGTAATAACTGCTGTAAAAAAATTGGATTGTTTTTAATGGATAATAAAAAATCCGGATCTTTACTAGGTGTTGTTACAATATTTAAAAAGGCAGGTGTTACTTTCCAATTAATTTTTTTATTTTGTTTCCATGCATAAGTAATTTGTCCATTTCCACTAAGTTGCGAAAAAGTTTGAGGTCTTTGATAGTAGTTGAAACTCAATCCGATATTGGTTTGTGGTAATTTTTTACTATCCTTATTTTGCCAAGCATTGGGTAATAAAAAATGAGGAATTTTTAGGGTAGAATTTAGGCCATAATTTACCTGAAATATATCTAAGTAGTTTTTTGTTCCATTTGTTTTCAATAAAGTTTGTATCCCAAATTGGCCTCCTGTATTTAATTGATAGGCCTTATGAAAAACATTGTTATTTTTTAATGAAGCAGAAATATCTGTCCCTAAAAAATATCTTGTGCTTCCGCTGCCATCTATACCATAGTTAATATCATAACTTTTATTTAAAGTAATAAAAATGGTACAATTTATAATATTGCTATCAATTATTTTATTATCACTATCCGTTAATTGTTTTAAATCTACTCTTACATTCTGAAATGCACTTAATGATTTTAACCGATTGATGGATGCATCTATTTGGCTAGGGCTAAATATTTCTCCTGGATGAAAATAAATATTATCGTATAAAATTTGAGGATTGATATGATGGCCAATATTTTTAAAAATAATATCCTTGTAGGGCACTGCTAAATATGGAGCATTAGATTTTGGAGCTCCTAATTCACTAATTTCCACTTCTATATTTCCAATATAAAATTTTTTTATTTTTTGATTATTAATGGTATCGCTAAAATTGAAATAAATCGTTGCTTTAGGAATTTCTCTAGTATAGTTGGTATCATAGGTTAATGCAACCATTTCAAATGGGTTGTCTAAATTTTGAATAATTTTTGCATTGATGGTATCTACAACAGGCTCTATTGCAGATTGTCGAAAATTGTAATATCCGTTCTCAATCATCATTGTAGCAAGTCTAGTTCTTTCACTACTTAAGTTTGTTTGGGTTAATGGTTCATTTATTTTAATTTCTGAAAGGCTTTTATTGTTGTTTATTATTTTCACGATTGCTTCATCTGCTACTTTGTATATCACATCTTTAATTAAATAATTTCTCCCAGGCTCTATTATATAATAGGCACTAGTTTTTTGAAGTCCTTTAGTAATAATACTATCTTTAACTTTGGCATAATAAAAACCATTGTTAATACAAATGTTTTTTAATACCTGTAATGTTAGCTTCGTTTTATTTTCATCATAAATTTCAGGCAATTGAATAATATTGTTTTTATAAAAGGTAGAGTCTTTTTTTATAACAAACCGTTTATAATTCCAATTGTAGTTCCATAATTTTACTCTAGGTACAATGTATCCTAAATTAAATGTTTCTAAATCTAAGCCAAACAAAGCTGTGTTAGGCGTTTGTACAATAGCAGCATTCAATTGGTTTACAAAGTTTATTTTATCAATAGCGTTGTATTTGCCTTTTACAATTACTCTGTTTTGCCATAGTAATGTTTCTTCCTTTTTTAAATGCTTTGCGTAATTACAACTACTATTACCAATAGCTATCGATATAGCTACGAATAGGATGTATAAAATTTTTATATTTTTGGTTTTGTGCAACGCGCTTTATCAAATTTATTTTACCTTTGAGTGGTGTCTAATCTTACTAAAGCGCAAATTAAGCATATTCAGGCATTTGCCATCAAAAAATACAGAGATGAACAACATTGTTTTGTTGCAGAAGGGTTAAAAAATATTACCGATATTATTAAAAATGGTTTGGAGCTAGTGCAAGTTTATGTTACAGAGCCATTATTATTACCTAAAGAAATTATTATTCAAGTCTTTGAAATGGAGAAAATTTCAATGTTGCATAACGCAAGTAATTGCATAGCAATTTTTAAAAAACCGATAGTTTCTCAATTAAATTTAATTAATAAAATATCATTGATAATAGATGGCGTGCAAGACCCTGGAAATTTAGGCACTATCATTCGTACAGCGCATTGGTTTGGCATATCAAATATTTTTTGCAGTATGGATAGCGCAGATGCCTATGCCCCAAAAGTTGTACAAGCAACTATGGGTAGTATAGGTGCAATGCCTATTATAAGATGCAATTTAGAAGAATTGATTGTTGCCAATAAAAATATTCCAAGCTATGCAGCTACCCTTGATGGGCAATACATGTACAGGATGCCAAAAGCCAAAGAAGCATTTATAGTTGTAGGTAAAGAAGGAGAAGGTATCAGCAAAAGTATTCAAGATATTTGCACAAATAAAATAAAAATTGAAGGGATTGGAAGTGCAGAAAGTTTAAATGTAGCTGTAGCAACAGGTATTATTTGCCATTATTTTTGTATCAATAATTAGTAAAAAAAGTTGTTAAAAAAATTAGTATTCGTTATAAGCTTGTTATACAATTATGTTTGGCATAGCGATTGATATATATTTATCAAACAATAAATTTAAATCACTTAAAAATAAATAAAATGAAAAAGATTATTACACTCTTAATGCTTTGTATTATTAGCATCGGTGCATTTGCTTACAACGGAGGAACACTTAAAATTCGTGATGCAGAAGGCGGAATTATTATTGTAAATATTAATGGTAAAAAGTTTCCCAAAAATGGTAGAATATTAACTGTTAGTAATGTACCGCCTGGATTAAACAGAATTAAAATATATAGATTAGGTGCTTTTGGTCGTCGCCAAAATATGCAAATGATTTATAGTGGTAGTATTAAAGTTCAACCAAACTTTATTTATCGCTGCACTGTAGATGATTACGAAGGAATGGATGTGCAATCTTATTGCTGTATCAATAATAATGGATATTATTCTGACAATCAAAATTACAATGAAAACGGGTATAATACTTACAATGATAATGACCAAGATTGGAACGATAACTATTGGGGCAATTCTAACAATGGTTGGATAAAAGGTGGAGGACATCATGGCATGCATCACGACGACCACGATTACCAAGGTGGTAATGGCTATAGTAATGGATACAATAACGGTATGAGCAACTATAACAATGGTGGAAATAATGGATATAAAAACGGAAATGGCAACAATGGTTACAATAATGGAAATGGTTATATCAAAGGTGGAAATAATGGATACAATGGTGGAAATAATGGCTACAATAATGGAGGCAATTTCAATAATAACAGCAATGGAATGAGTCCACAAGCCTTCCAAGCTTTTAAACAAACAGTAGAAAATAGTAGCTTCGATTCTGGCAAACAAACCATCGTAAAAACACAATTACAAAACATGTGGATCAC
>Ga0304730_1002978_pt1 | contig 11696 bp, 30 predicted proteins | sample M_130628_MF_Meta_FD_190474 | JGI IMG/M metagenome (GOLD analysis project Ga0304730, IMG submission 190474) | Freshwater microbial communities from Lake Montjoie, Canada to study carbon cycling - M_130628_MF_MetaG (v2) (version 2) | ecosystem: Environmental > Aquatic > Freshwater > Lake | place...
AAATTAGAATGTGGAACGAACCATATGCATTTATATAAAACTTCAATGGATAAAATTGAAATATTCACAAACTATTTAGAATACTTTATATAATGCCACATATACCAATACCACCAAAACCAACTATGACAACGCAGCAAATGATACAACAGCTACAAAGAATAAATACTATGCCTCCACAACAAATCAATACGATACCCGCCGTATTAGATGCTCAACAAATAAGGGATATAGCAGAGGCGCAAGCAAAACAAACAATGATTGAAATGATGAAGCAAGAAACTGAAAAAAGAAAACAAACATTCTTAACGATTGAAAACATTGATAAGATTAAAGGACACAAATATAGTGAATGGTTAACGGTTGGTGGGGTTATGGAATCGGACACCCATTATGAATTTACTTTATTAGATGAAAAACATACTCAGGTTGAAACAATACTTTTGCATAGAAAGCAGACATCTGATAAAAGGTATATAATGGAATACAATAATCAAACCCTATGGATAACTAAGGATAGGTTAAGTACGATTGATGGAATTATAGAGTGTATGTGTGAAATATAAGATATGCTAACAATTAAAAACATAGATAAGATAATAAACATAACATCACCACTACCTTACAAATGGTATATAAGTGCGGTGGATGAACTTCCGGATGATTTATATGGATTTTCAGTTTATATAAATGGTAAAATAGAAAATATATTTTATTTGAATAGAGAGAGTAGATATATGAGTGGCAGAAACGAACCTGTTTATAAATTGTATAAAAACTTTGACCAGAGTAAAATAAATAGATGGCTCAGTTTACATCAAATAAGCCCGTACTTTATAAAGCAAGCAATTGATAAAATGTTAAACGAATAGTATGCTAACAATAGAAAACATGCACACACTAATCAATCAAAGAATTGTATTGAGTGGTACGGGAGCTTATTATGTGTTCAATACATGGGGTTGGAATCAAGAGGGTAACGAACAATATCATTTTCATATAAGACACATAAATAAAACGCATAGTGATATTAAAATTGTACTGAATAGATTTAAAACGAATGGCGGTTATATACTTTGGGATGAGAATAATCATAATTTTGATATGTTATTAACCGCAGAGTATATAAAGGATAAGAAAAAGTTTCTAAAAGCTATTGAACAAATAATGATAATGTAATATGCTAACACTAGAAAACATACAAAAAATAGACGGGTATTCATTGGAGGTAAAAGGTAAAGGATATTATTTCAAAGGTTGGGATAATACTACAAACGATGTGGCATACTTTACATTAGCAGCAGTATCGTTATCTAATCCATTGATAAGGATAACCCTACATAAAACGGGACTGATGGTTTTTGATGACATTCAAAATAAGGATTGTTATTTTTATGGAGTGGCAGTTGACGGGTTGTTATTTCATTATACAAAAGAAAAGTTAAACACACCTGCGGAATTTAGGAATACAATTGAGCAAATACTAAATGGAATATAAATGCTTACAATAGAGAACATACAAAAATTAAAAGGATGTAAGGTAGGGGCTAATGGTATGGTATGGAAAATACTTCAAACAAAAGAGCTTGATTACAACTCGGAAAACATTTATAGTATTGTACTTAGAACATACCCCGATAATATCCATAGGATTCATTTGTATTTAGATAGGGAATTAAAGGATGGGCAGTACTATTTGACTTCTAGTAAAAGTGATATAATGAGAGTAGTTGAAAGGCAGGATATGGTGGATGTATATAGTTTTTTAAGATTGATAAAAAAAGAAATAGAAAGGGCACTATGCTAACAATAGAAAAATATAAAACGAAATAGAATATGAATAACGAAATAAAAACAAAAGATATAATAGAGGGGATAACCTTTATATTAATGATAGTAGCTACAATAGGTATGTTTTGCCTGTTATATGAAGTAAAGGAATTAAGGGAACTAACAAAGGGTGTAAGTAATTTACAAACTATAAGAAAATAAGTATAAAAAATAATAGTATGAAATGGAGTAATATAGAAATAGACGGATTTGAAAACACGTATAAGATACGAGAAGATGGTGCAGTGTGGAATATAAAACGAAATAAGGAATTGAAGTCTTGGGACCAGGATGGTTATAGAAGGGTTAGTTTACAAAATAAGGCAAATAGAGTTCATATATTTATACATAGATTGGTAGCATTACATTTCATAGGTAATCCACCAAACGATGGATTAGTTATTAATCATATAGATAGTAATAGAAGTAATAATCACTATACTAATTTAGAATGGGTCACACCGCAAAAGAATTTAGGACTAATGTGGACTAATCGTAGAATACACAATATACAATTAGAGTGCACTAACAAAGTGGATAGTAATTTTAAAAATCAATTAAGAGAATTAGTATTAAGTGGGGATATTAAGTTATTATATAAGCAAAAGTATGTGGATATAAACCATAATAAAGTAGAAGTTATTTAAAATCGGACACCAATGAAAAATAGCATAGTATATATAAAAGGAACTTGGATACATATACTAATAAGAGGTGAGGATGTTTGGGATAAGTTAGATATAGTATATAAGGGATACAAAGATAAAAACAATAAAGAGCCGGAAGGCTATGTAATTGAATCGGACAATAGTAATACATAGTATAGTACATATAGTATATTCAGTACTTGTAGTATATATCGTATTGGTGAATCGGAGTTCGGGTCGATAGGGAATTTTTTATTGATAGTATATAGTATAGGATACAAGCTATCCCAATAAAGGTTTAGCTATCTTAATAAAGGTTTAGCTATATTTAGTAAGGGTTATACAAGCTAATAGGGATTGAGTATATTAAAATAAAACAAAGATGACGAGAACAGAATATATAGAATCATTTAAAAGGGATATGAATGAATGGTTACATAGTAGGGAATGGAATCCTAATGAGTGCTATCCATTTGAGGACATGGAATCACTTATAATAGAAGTAAAGGAAAAGCTTGACATATATAGTATAGTATATAAGGGATACGAAACCTTTGGGGAGACGGTAACGATAGGAGGGGAATGGCCGGATTTGGGAATAAGTTTAGAAATCAACTTTAATCCAATAGGGCCGGATTCTCCGCACGCATTTAGGGTATTGTATAGATGGAGGTAGCCGGACACGAATAACGATAATAGTATAGATAGTATATATAAGTAAAGGAATAGTATAGTAAGTAGTATAGATAGGATACACATAATCAGTTACCCTACTAAAAACTAAGATAAAATAAAATCAGTTCAAATGAATATAGTATATATAGCATGTATAGTAGCATGTATAATGTGGATAAGGAATAGAAACAATAAATAAAAAAGATGTATAGTATAGATGGATTAGAATTAGGTATGACCTGTATAGTATTTACCCTGTATATAGTAGGTAAGGTATGGATGTATTACCGTATAGATAAAGAACCTAACAAACCCAAAGGAATAAGAATCAAATCGGGACGTAAATCAAAGAGTAAAAAGGGAGTAATCCGTAGGGGAACTGAATGGGATGAATAGGGAAGTGTTTTAAGGGGCTCGGGTCCGCATTTGTAGTGGTGGATTCAAACCCTCTTTTAATGCGCTTTAGATACCTTTAAAATCACTATAAAGCACATATTTTGATACACTCATTAATTTACCACTAAAATCATAAAAATATAAGCGTATTTTTGTATCCTTATATATTGATAGTTAAAGGAGTTAAAAACCATTGGGGTATCATTCATTTTTGGTTTACCACTTTTAAACACATTTTACCACTTTATAGACATTTAGGGTGGGACGGTTACGCATAGTATATCATATTTAGGGCACATACGGATTCTTAGTGAGAGCGCAAAATTTTTTAAGGTATATTTTGATAGGATTTTTATACACAAGTTATCCACATTTGTAAACAAGCTAATTCACAATTGTAAATCCCCATAACGAACTGATAATCAAAGGCTTATGAGCTCGTAATTATCCATTTAACTAAGTAATCCACAAAGCTCGGAAGTTATCCACAAAGCTTGGAAATGTGAAAAAAATGTTGTAACTTTAGGGAGAGGAGGGCGGGTTATGTCCTCCTCTATACTGGGGGATTAGTAAAAATAAATTTGTATATATGAGGAATTTTTCGTATCTTTGTATTTCAGGTAAAAGTATATTTATGAGAGTAACAAACAAAAGAGGTATGAAATTCGACTGTACTAAGTTAATGAATTGGGCCCAAGATCTTTTAGGTCCTTCGAAGTGTACGGCGATTGCTTTCACTTGGGATAAGGCAGAAGAGAGTTGCGGTTGGTACAATTGGGATGAAACGATTTGGATTAATTTAGCTTCATGCAAAAGAATGATTACGGTACAAAAAACAATTCTACACGAATGGACACATGCTCAGCAAACGTTTCGTTGGTATAACCATTATAACATAAAGCTAGGGTATAAGAATAACCCCTACGAATTAGAAGCTAGGGAAAATGAGAAGCTCGTTAAGAGGGCTTATAGAAAACGAAAATAATACAGTATAGTATATGGGCGAACAAATAGCAACGAACACTACCATGCATTCCATTGTAGAATTATTTACGAATGAATCAGGAGAGTATTACCCAGTAACGATTAACGATGAATCACCCAAATTGATTAGAGGTGTGTACCATCCATTAGGGAATAAATTACAGTTTCCAAAGAAGTGGGGTAGAAAAGAAGGTGCTACTATACTATTAGAACATAAGATTGCTGAACAGAAGAAAATATTAGAGGGAGCTGAAATAGAATTAGCTAAGCTGTCCAAATGCTTAGAGGATGTATCGGGCTGGTCGGAATAGTACAAGCTACTTAACATAATGTAAATTATATAACAAATAAACTGCGGAATAGTACAATAACTTATAACTTATTGGTTATCAATGGGTTATGGAGCCTGACAAATCGTCATAGTATATGTGACACATTGTCAGGCTTTTTATTTGGAATTGTGGAAAAAAGGTTGTAACTTTAGGGAGAGGAGGGCGGGTTATACCCTCTGGTGAACGGATGGCCGCATTTCGTAACTCATTGACTATCAACCAGTTAGGTCACGAGCGGCACCCCTCTGACGTAACTCATTGATTTACAGTGAAAAACTTTTGAAAATAAATGACAAAGGGCTTGTTTTATTCGGGAACGTTTCCTATCTTTACTATATATGAATGAGACAATCACAATTTTAGAGGCCTTGGTAATCGGAGTGGCCACCGTATTAGTTTATACCTTTGTTAAGACGGTATATGAACATTATTTTAAAACATCTAAATAACCCCTATTATGAGTTACGTTAAAAAAGCAAACAAAATCAATGAGTTCGAAGCCGTTATGTATAGACCTGAATCAGGTGGATATATACCGCATATTAAAGTAAAAGCCCCTTATTGGGTTCGTGGTTCACAAGCCGAAGTAGAAGCTAAGTACCCCAATGAAATGAAAGCCTTACGTGAGTTTGGTATTAATTCGTCTGGTAGAGAGTTATATAATACTTGCAACCCTAGAGTAGTAGCTTTAGAATCCGAAGCTAAGGTTTTATTCAATCAGTACAAAGCCATTGTAACGTATTTGCAGTTGGTTAATACAATCAATTCTAAATAACCCCAATATGAATATAAGAGAATTTTATGTGAAAGCCTACCCGTCCGATGACATGGGTGATGGTATTAATCCTAACGCCACTTTTGATGGTTTGTGGGAAATCTTAAATAAGCACGGCTTAATCAAAGATGTGTACGATTACCTATATGTGTACGATAGTATTATAAGAGAGCGTGTATTTGAAAAACTTGCGGCTAACAAAGGTTGTGAGTACGATGTAATTTATTATCAATGGTTAAAAAACACAAACCTATAATATGAAATCGATTTGGTATAAAAACTATGAAGGAAAGTGGGCAAAATCAGACCTTAGCCCTACTAAGAAAAACTTAGAGTATGTGCGTAAGAATTACGCTTTGAACGGTCAATGTTGTATCTTTATAAAATAAAACCCCTTTAATATGAGAAAAATCACAAAAGAAGCAGTAAACAAGTTTTTGGCAAGAGAGCCCTTTAAGAAATCCAATATGGAGGTAGAGAAGTGTTATAACGCTTTCACCGGCTCAGTCAATGAGTTTCGTTTGAAGTTGCATGGTAACGTAATCGCTGTATTGGATGAATTCAATATGTTAAGTATATCCAATGCCGGTTGGGCTAGTAATACAACCAAAGAACGTTTGAATGGCCTTCCGCACGTTAGAGTACAACAAAAGAACTGGAATTGGTTCTTGAATGGAGTTGAGTGGAATGGTGAGTGGACTAGAGTAGGTATAGTATAGTAATAAACAATAAATAATTAAGTATGGCTAAGACAGCAACAAAAACAAAGGTAGTAAGTAAGTCCGCTAAGGGCAAAGGTAAGGTAGTTAAGAAAGGAGCTAAGGTGACTGTGAGTAAAGCAGTTATTGATAAGAGAATAGCTAAGGCGAACAAGCCGGTCACAAAGAAAGCAGTGGCTAAGAAGCCGGCAGTTAAGACCCCAACCGTTAGAAAGGTGAGAACCCCTAAGGTAGTAGACCCAAACAAATATGGTAAGTTTGTTATATTAGATGCTTTCAATGAGAAGTATCCAGAGATGGTAATCATTGATACAGCCCCAGCAGCTTATAGTAAGTTGGTAGGTAAAAAGTGGGTGAGTAGGGACAGATTCATAACCTTCATTGAGGGTGAGAAAGCGTATGTATCTATTGATAAGGGAGCTAAGAGTGTGGCTAACGAATTGGATTCAGTAGGGTTATTACCTATGGAGCCGGCAGATACCGAATAAAATAAATTTGGTAGTATCAAATATATTTCGTATCTTTATGAAGATAAAGGGTAGGACAACCCCTATAACTAAGATTGTCCAAAATAACAAAAACCTGGCGGTGAGAGAGGTCAACCGTTTAAAACTATGGCTAATAAGTCAAAACAAGCAGCTAAGCGTGGTAATATCTACGAAACAGTGAGCAACAACATCCAAAAAATCACTCGTCCATCTGGCACTACTTCTTATAGAGTACGTGTAAGTGAAGATGGTGTAATGTATTCTCAATATGAGACTTCATTAAAGAAAGCTAAAGCATTACGCAATAGCTGGGTAGGGTAATATATTAGGTGAGGGACCGGCTAAGGCTGGTCCCCTTACTATATAAAAACTCAATAACCCTATATTTAGTATAGTAGGTTATACCAATAAGTGTATATTTAAATTTAAACAATAAAACAAACAAGATGAAAAAAGTAATCGCAATCTTCGCAATCGCAGCTACATTGGTAGCATGTGGTTCTGGTAACACTGTAGCAGTAAATGCTGATTCTACAGCGGTAGCAACTGATTCAACTGCAGTAGTAGTGGATTCAACAGTAGCTCCAATTGATTCTACTAAGGCTGTAAAGTAATTTAGTAGGTTAATAAATACATTGAGCCGGTCCTAAGTGTCCGGCTTTTTTGTGCCCATGTACCACTTGTACCCAATGTACCCCTTGTCCCACCCGATATGTTCCCAAAGTACCCAATGTTCCAGATGTTCCTGCCCTATGAAGACGGGTGCGGAGGCGCTACATTGTATATAGATAACTTATAGTTTAAATTACCCCTATACCAAATAACTTATAGAATAACCCCTAAACTATAAGTTATAGCCGGTCCCAAAACCAGAAAATCTGGAAAATTTGTAAAGTACTGATAATCAATCAGTTATACATTTATCTATATATCATACATAACTCATTGATAGTCAAGAAAGAATTTTAAAAATAATTGGATAAAAGCTTGTTTAATTGGTATATTCTACCTATCTTTATTATGTAATAAAAACGTTAAGAATATGAACAACACAATCTACACAAATTTCGCCGCTAGTAAAATGAGTAATAACCCACGTTTTGAGGTGGTAGTTTCCTTTAAGGATTTTATGGGTAAAGAACACAATATAGTGTGTAAGAACCGTAAGAAGTTGGCTGAGGCTAACCAATTCCTTAAGATGTTTAAAACCGAATCGGTTAAGATTAATAAGATCTTGAGTGAGTATCCGGTAGTTATGGGTAAGTTCCCTAAGAAGTACCATTCGGAAATCAAAAGAGAATTGGCTGGTGCTGGTTTCTCTACGGTATCTAATTTTTTAATCGGTAAATAATAACCCCTATGAATACGAAAGAAATAAACCAAAAGTTAGTTAGTGTGTTTACTCAAGATGAGTTGGCCGCCCTAATGACAGCTATGGCTGGATATGTAAATATCAAAAGAAAGCAAGGTAGAAGTACCGGCATTGAGTGTGTAGTGTTTAATAAGGTATGTGATGCATTACTATTGAGTAATGAGTTAAATGCCGTAGTGATTGATACTAAACCGGATTCAAACGCTCCAATGGGTTCGGCAGCATATAAAGCTTATGAAGCTATGTATGATTCGGACGTGAGAGCTCATTCTTAATAACCCCTTAAATAACAATATGAAAATAAGATTAGAATTAACCCCAGAACAATTAAAGACAGTTGAAATCGCACTATGTGAATTATTCAATAGTGATACGTGGACATCGGGCCGTAAAGAGGCTGATATAGATAAGATAGCTGATAGGGCTCAGTACCTATTGCATGTAATTGAATCCTACAATAAAAACAATAAAAAATAAGTATATGAAGTATTACACAATTAGAATGTTTTCGGAGGGTACGATATTAGAGACCCTTACAACAAAGGTGGCTGTAGATAGTATGCCGGATAAGACGGTTAAGTTATTAATGGAATCGCATGATGCTGATGAAGCTCAGATATATGAGAGTACCTATTGGGGACACTATGAGACTGGAAGGTCCGATAACCAACCTATTAGAACAATTAAATTATAATATATGTATAAAATTATGAGTGGTATGGATAAGGGTACACAATCCTATACCGAAAATGAAGTGTACGAAATGTTGAAACAGGATGTTATATACCATGATTACTCCTATATGATGAGTGATGATGATAGGGTATATAGATCTGGGGCTGGTGTGGTGAAGTGTATAGGTGAAATGTTACATATCCTTATAGGTGTATGTAAGTGGGATGCGGAGGCTCTATATAAAGAATGTAAAGAGATAGCCGGTACTGATTATACAGACTATGATAGTAAAGGGTATGGGCTAAAGTATAGAGTTATAAACGGATGGTTCAAACCCTATATAGATGAGGTAAACTAAATTCAGCTAAATCGAATGTAGTAGTAGGGGTATGGTATAACAGCTGTACCCCTTTCTTATGCTACTATGTGTATAGGAGGGAGGGGGACTCACCTATGGGGATACAAATGTAAATTCACAATTGTAAACCCCTACAACCCTTATGGATGTTGAGACGTAGAGGTGTCCTCCAAAACCCTTAGTAGCAGTAGCTTGTAGCGAACGGGGGACCCACTGCGGGGGGACTGGTTTCGTGTAAACGCACAAATAATAAAAAAAGCTAATGGGTGCCTGACCCCTTCACGTATGGAGCCAGGTTTTTTCACTTGGGGAAACATTGATAGGCTGAAATACCCCTAATAGGGTATCAATTTAACCCCTTAGCCCTTTCTAAATCAGCTAACCCTACCATTTACCCTATATTGGAAGGGAATCGCTTAAAACGAAGGAAAAGCGGCTAATATGTAGTAGGGTGATTATCAATGGGTTACGTCAGGTTTTGGGAGGGCTCAGGTAACTCATTGATTTACAGTGAAAAACTTTTGAAGATTTCCGCCCTAAAGCTTGGAAAACTCGGGTATTCTTCCTATCTTTATTATTCAATAAAACGTTATAGATATGAACACAATGTTAAAAAATGTAAAAAACCCCGTACAATTTGATTATGATTTATTCGATTCAAAGATTGGGTATGATTCCGTAAATAAGAAGTACCTTATTAGGGTATATGATTATTTAGTGTTTGAAATGGATAATAACCCAGCTCCTAAGTGGACGGGTATTATGGTTAAGATGTTAGGTAGTAACCCAAACAATTGTAATCCTTCATCTTACTATTCATCAGTTCGTAGATGTTTAAAAGAAATTGGAGTATGTTACTTCGATACTACTAAACGTTGTATGGTGAAAGGTAGAAATTGGGATAGATTCGTAAGTGATGAAGATTGGAGTTGGTTCGTTATGAGGACGGGTAGTTGTGAACGTTCAACCATTATTAAATAACCCTATAAACAATTCCATATGAAAACATACTACGATATAGCCATTTATACGGCCTCAAACGATAAGATAAACATTAAAGGTGTATCTTATTCTCAAATGATGAAGATAGCAAACGATAACCCTACATGTAAGAAGGTAGAGATTCTTAAAGAGTATTCAAAGAAAATTAGTAAATATTAAGATTATGTACGGAAGAAAAGCAAACCCCAACCCTATTAATAAAGTAAGGGAATGGAATAACAAAGTAGAAGATAGGGCAACCGATGTATCTAACCAAATGAAGATGAATGGTAAGTTCCCTTCACAATGGGAGTGGGAGAACTATAAGAAGCTAGTAGATGCTCATAGAAGTATGGGTGAGTATTTGAGTAAGTTAGGTGATAGATATACCCCTTACTTCAAAGAGTACTATTCAGATGGCACTAAACGAGCAAACTTTAAACACTAAGATATGAAACGATTAAACATAACAAACTTTACAAAGAAAGTGATGGAGATTCATTCGGACTTCTTTATGATTAAGTATTGTACGGATACAACCAATAGATATATCATAGGTATTGATACTAACGATGTGGTATCCTTTAAGCCATTGTTGGGTGGGAAGTACTATAAGATGGCTATTGATAAGGTAACGAATGAGGATGGTAACTATCATATATGGTTATGGGATGTGGGAGAGAACATATCGTACCCTATGAGTATTATGCCGGATAATATTAGTTCCGTATCCGTATTCACTTCGTTTTTAAACCATACACTTAAGTTGGCTAACAATGGAGATTTTAGTGGAGATAAGGGTAATAGAATAGATAATAAATAAAAATTAAGATTATGAATTTAGAAAGATTAGATTTAGAAAAGTATGAGGTATTAGAGTTAGAACGTTCAAATACAATTGCGGACCCACTATACCAACAATGGATGAGTGAGTTAGGGGTATCCTCCTCTTATACAGATAGAGAGGGTATTATAAGAGCAAATGATTTAAACAACCAATATACCTACTCTGTATTAGCTGGAAATAAAAGTACTAAGTTTTCAGTATCCTCTATACTATCTATATTAAAATAATTGTCCGATAACATGCTAACAATAAAAAACATAGATTCTCTTACTAACATATACATTGGTCATTGGAAGATACACTATGTGACTAAGTCAAAGGATAACTATCTTATTAAGGTAGTACATAATGGCTCACCCTTTGATATGTTTAACCTTAGTATTGGTAGGGTTAAGACATCGAATGGTGATTATCTTATGTATTGCCAAGAGACGGGTAATAGACACTACCTACCAATAGAGTGTATAAGGGATAAGTTTGAGTTTATCCAATTTTTAATAGATGAATTAATATAACATGCTAACAATACAAAATGTAACAAAGCTGGCTGGTAAAAGGATATTTGGAGGTTGGGTAGTTAGGGATATGAACTGCCATCCTACACAAAATAAGTATAT
>Ga0304730_1002982_pt1 | contig 11687 bp, 10 predicted proteins | sample M_130628_MF_Meta_FD_190474 | JGI IMG/M metagenome (GOLD analysis project Ga0304730, IMG submission 190474) | Freshwater microbial communities from Lake Montjoie, Canada to study carbon cycling - M_130628_MF_MetaG (v2) (version 2) | ecosystem: Environmental > Aquatic > Freshwater > Lake | place...
TACCTGCCCTATCTATCAAAGGTCACCAAGAAGTAAACATGAGCGAGCAGATAGACCAGTTCTTCCGCCCTGATGGCACCTTAATCAGCATTCCCGTTAAACCAGCCAAGAAGATCGCAGTCCTTCAGCACATCGTCTCTGAACTCTCCCCTGATACCAAGTACCCAGAGAAGGAACTCAACCTCATCATTGCCAAGTACCACGCAGACACAGCTGCACTACGCAGGTACATGATCGAGTACGGGATATTGGAGAGGGATGGGGAGAGTGTTTATTGGGTTCGATGACGGATCAACCCCATAGGCTCGACAAGTTGTATGAATTCATTAATCCATGCCAAACATGCGTTGAGAAGAATTTCGTTAAAGTTTTTCGATTCTATGAAACTTTAAGCCATCCTTGATAATGTGAATGGCGTGGAAAGGACAGAAAAAGAAGATTGGCTTACCAATTATCTCTTTAGGGAAGGCTTCTGGGTGGGAGGAACTAAGCTCATCGACAAAAGGGACCCAAGAACTACAGCAGTCCAGACCATTAGATACTTTCAATCCGAAAAGCCCGGGTTTCTAGTCGTTTACATTCTTGAGTTCATCGAACCGCACAATAAGGATAGCAATTATGAACAGTTTATTAAATCTAAACTAGAAATTCTCAACCTGGATCCGGATTTCACACTAGCTATCTGGCCAAACCAAAGCCGTTTTTTTGGAACGCTAGAAGGTCAAATTTTCAGGGATAATTTGTCTACGGTTGACGTTCTACAAGTGTTTTCGAACTTCGACTCTTCTATGGTCGGCAAAACTACTAATTTAAAGCCACTGAATAGATCATTTACAGATTTCTTTCATCTTTGGGCTCGGCAGAATTTGAAGGGATTTCAGAACGATCTGGATGCCTTTATTCAAGATCAGGGAACTATTCATATGCTTGAACTTAAAAGACCTAAAGAAAGTACTCAAACCTGGCGTCCATACCGCGCTGATTCAAGTAACTACATCAATTTTCTAAATTTTTGTGTGCAGAACTCATACGAATTAACTAATATTGCCTATGTTGCATCAGAGCCAGGAAAAATGAAGGTTTTCAAAGATGTATCAGTTGAATTCCAATCCTTAAAGTATCGAAGTGCCGAATTTCAAATGAAACCACATGAGAAAATCTTAAATGTGATGAAAAATCTGGAATTCCGCGAAGAAATCTCGAAACGCTAATCTAATGAAAGCAAGTCCTTGAAACTATGGTCAAAGCTTAACTCCGCTTCATTTTGATAGAACGGCAAACCCCAAACTAATACGTCTTCCGATTTTGTGAGAAGTACAACTTTTGCCTGATCTTTTAGCGAAGTCAAAAGATCCTCTTTCCACTGATCCTTAGTAACTAAGTGTGCACCTTTAGGCTCAATAAACACCTGGTACTGCACACTTCTCGTTTGATCATTGTTTGTTAGAAAAAGTACGAAATCCGGCTCGGTCGCATCCCCGTTTCTAAAATCGTAAATCTTGAAAAATTTCTCATTTCGCATTAGATACACATCTGAATACTTTTCTCGTAATTCACTGATTTTCTTATCAATGTACTGTACAAGCAATTTCTCTTCTGAGGTTCCAAAACAATCGTTGTGCGCATACCACCTTCTGGAAACAAGGTCCAAATGGTAGCTGTTCTCTGGAGAATTCATCGATCTGCCAACCTGCTCCTCGGTATCCGGATCGATATTGAAATTCATTCTCTTATCACGAAATATTTCAGAAATTCGAAACGGCTTAAACTCCTTTGTTCCATAAAAATCTGTTCTTCCAGTAGAAAGTATTTCGGAAACTTGATTAACAACTGTTTGTGCAATCTGCATTTTTTCAAGCACGCCAAACTGATCTGCACTTTGCTTTGTTGAGTTAACTTCAACGTTTATCGACGCTAAGTAATCTTCAGATTCAATAAACTCCCTGATACTTCTTAACCCAGGGAAAATTCTGCTGAGATTACTGAAGGTCAAGTATGGTTGCTTAGAAATTGCATGAAAAATGATAGTTCGCCCTAAAGTCGATAGAGCCAAATCTATTTTCGTAGTAGGTAGGTTGAAGTTCGGATTATCTTCTGAAAATACAAGAACCGAAGTACTTAATCCAGATTCAATCCTTACCTTAAACAACCCATTAACATAATCCGTAAACGAAGGAGATTCTGTAAGTGACCTTTTCTTCCTTTCATTTAAATAAATTGCGCCTTTTTTAAATATTATGCTGTTTTTAAATTCTTCTTTGATTAAGAAATCCTCTACAATCGAATTCTTCGCCTTTAAACCTATCTCGTGTAATGCAATATTTAGTTCTTGGACATATTTTGGATTATGGGCGCTGTGATAAAAAAGAGTCTCGCAGATTCGCAGTTCGTGATTCAAATCCAAATCAAACTTGCGCTTATACAATTCATCATTGGCCTCGATCATAAAGGGAAAATATCGAGCACCTCGTCCAATGAGCTGAGCTTCACTCATGGTAGTTGTGCCGACCTTTTTGGAGCCTATGCCAGTGTTACCGGTTGGATCTCGCGTATCGTAGAGTCGAACTATGTCGAAGAGATTCAACACATCCCATCCCTCATTCAACTTATCTACAGCAAAAATACAGCGGAAGCCATTTTCATCATCCTCAAGAGTATTCAAAGAAATCTGCTTTTCTTCGCTCTCATCCTTGCTGTTGACAATTAGGTGTCTGTTTGGTGAGAAATCCTCCTTAAGTTCTAACAGAAATGAATCAAGGTCTCGTAGCGAATCAGATAGATGGTTCTTTAGTGAAAGGATGTTCCTGTTTTCCTTTTTTAAGAATTTCTCAAGTTCTTTACGCGAAAGATTCTTGATGAAATTTGCAAAATCAAACTGAAAATTTCTGCTTTCCTCGATTGTTTTTGACTTAAAAAGAATTACTGGTTTGCTTCCAATTCTATATTTAAGCATCAAACGTTTTCTGTATTGACTAAGCAATACGGCGAGAAAAGCTCTCTCCAAAGGATCCTGACTGTCAAATACTTCAACAGAGACTTCTTTAGAGTATCCATCTTTTCTAAATTCTCGCAAAGGATAATCAAACAATATTTTGTCACTGTACTTCGAGTAGATTGAAGAATTCTCTAAATCCATAGTGGCTGTAAATTCTAGTAAAATGTTCTCTGGATTAGACTTAAAGATCTTCTCAACGGTGGTTTCCCAGTTATCTCCCTCAATGGTCATTTGAATCGCATCAGCCTCAGCTGTACTTCTGCCTTTACGTTTTGTTTGCACATTCATATGATGCGCTTCATCTGAAATTAAAACAATTTTCTTCGACTTAACATCTTCAACTGAAAATCCATTCTCTCGTGGCAACGATATCTGACTATGAAGATCCTGGATCGTGGTGAAAAGAATATTGATGCTATCCTGATTAGAATCAGAAAATGATTGAACCTCTTGTATCGAGACAATGTTATTTCTGATAGAGATTGTGTTATTGAATAAGTACTTTGAGGACGCCTCATTTAAAAAATTTTCCTTGGTCTTTCGAATAATGTTGGTACTGTTAACAAAAAAAAGAAAATTTCGATAACCCTGAGCGTATAACTCCATCATTATGCCCGCCATTACGAGTGTTTTTCCCGATCCAGTGGCCATATGAAACAACAACTGTGGATTGAACTTGTTTTTGCCAGGGAAATCTTCCTTTAAGTAGGTAATGAGATACCGAAAAGCATTATTCTGGTAGTCACGTAACGGGAACTTTGGATTCAAATTGCTACTTATACTAAGAGGTATTTGTGTTTGTTTGATATTACGTGCGCCAAATTCGAGATCCAAAGTCTCAAAAAGTTTTTTCTCGTTAGACATCATAAGAATCCCCAAAGAACTGCTTATTGAGATCTATGGTGGGCGTGTCTATTTCGTAGTCTGAATCATCTATTTCAGAGTAAGGAACGTAAAGCATATTACTATCCAATGTATCCAGCAGGAATTTCTTAAGGTCTGCGATCTCTAGATCATCTAGGTGGGATGATATCTTCGAATCTATACCAGATGCTCGCAATCCGAGAAAAGCTTTTTCTTGCATTTCTTTCCAAATTGTTATCAAATTAATTTTTAATTCTTCGTTTTTTATCCGCGAGACATACACTTGATTTAGTTCCATTAGCTCAAGATAAACAAAATCAGAATGATAGCCAAAATGTCTAATAGCTCTTTTAACTCTTTCCTGAGTCAGGGTCTCGACATAATTCATTTGTTCAATAAGTACGAAAAGTCTATTGCCGCCATCTTCCTGATTAAGTTCCATGGTTGCTTGAGCTGTCGTGCCTGAACCAGCAAAATAGTCAAGAACAACAGCATGTTTATTGTCCACGATTTTCAGCAAGTGTTTAATCAGTTTCACCGGTTTTGGATAACTAAAAACTTTCTTTATTTCAGGAAAGAGAAGCTTTAAATCTTTTGTTCCATCACTATTGGAAGCAATACTGTCAAGCATCGCATTTGGAACAATACCTTTTTGAATGATTGTACCGTTCTCATCATAAATGAGTTTGCCCTTATTCTCAAACAGATAAATTTTGTACTGGACCCTCCACTTCCCACTCTTGTCTTGTGAAAAGACAATACGATTATCCTCATTACGTTCATCAAAAGTCTCTTTGTTACATTTCCATTGATAATCCTTCCCAAAGAGGACACTTCCATCGGGGCAGACTATGTCGTGATGTAATCCCTTGCTATCTTGTAGAGACGAATCGTGTAAATTCTTTAGTGAGTAGGGGCCGTGAGTTTCATGCTTTTCGTCTTTAAACTCGTACTTCTTTAACTGCTCCTCATTGAAGTCCAGCTTCTTAAGTGCAGATACATTGCCGTAGCAAAGAATGTACTCGTGATCCAGTGCAATTCCTTCGGAGTCATTTCCACCACCTGCCCTTTTCTTCCAGATGAAATTAGTAATGTATTTTTCCACGCCAAATACTTCATCACACAACATTTTTAGATAATAAACACCCTCATCATTTGTACTAATAAAGATGACGCCTTTAGTGGAAAGAAGTTTTTTTGATATCTCAAGTCGGTTCTTCATGAATGTTAACCACGTAGAAAGCTTGAAATTTGAATTATACGAAAAAGTATCACTACCTTTATTGCCATCGAAATAATAGGGGGGATCTATGTAAATGATATCAACTCTAGAGCCATAACGTACCTTGAGGGTGTGAAGTGCCAGAAGATTGTTACCTTTAATAATTAAGTTATTATTCTTAGATAGATCAATTGCTGAAGATCCATTTTCTTCTGAACCAATTTTTTTGCAATTCCCAAAAACCTTTGGACTGAGTAGACGGGTTATCTGCTCGGGTGCCAGAGTTTCATTCCAAAAAATCTCGTTTCGTTTCGCATCTTCTGCATCTTGACCTCCTTCAAGTAAGCAATCTTTGTATGGCCAATTTAAGACCACTCTGTTGTCGTCTTTAATGTAATATTCATCTGTAGATAGGCCAACATTGATCTGAAATTGAGTATAACTATCGGGCAGGAAATCCTTATTTAGAATGAGTTTTTGAAACTTGACTTTATCGAAAATCAAATATCCATGGCTTTGCTTGAAGAACTGGCGGGAAATGTTCTCATTAGAAGCAAGAAGATCAAGGAGTGTTTTGTCCATGGTAAGTGCGGATTCAACGACAATGTCTCGAGAAATTCTTCCAGCAATAACATAACTTGGCTCTTTAGCCAACAATTCTGTTAATTCATCTAACAAATTTTGCAATTGATTTCTCCCGTGCTCAATTTTGCGAGTCCTCTACCAATTTCAAAAGATATAGGCGTATTTGCTCTTCATCCCCTAATTTAAAGTGCGTCTTGCTTATTGCCTGGTCATAAACTACACCAAAAGGTAAATTTTTCATGCTTTCGTTGTTTGGTCTCTTCACAAAACTATATATAGAGCCGCTAGAACGAAAATGACCATTAACTGTTACTCACCGGACTATTTGTCAGTCTTCTCCCCTACATTCCACTCATGACCACAAAACGACGTCGGCGCTCCATCGGGCTATTGATCTGCCCTGAGTGCCAACAGATTGGCATGCTCCGCAAGATCATTTACGGCATGCCAGATCCTGAAACCTTCGACTTCGAAAAGTATGCAGTGGGTGGGTGCTGCCTGAATGGCGATGGGCTTGATCCTGATGTCCAATGTCGCAATTGCGAATGGGAGGGTTTTCGTAAGGATCTTTAGTTGTGATTAATCCAAGATCTCAGAAAGCATGGAGACTACCTGGACAACCTGAATTCTCGACTCAGATTTAATTGAAGTTAAATTGCTACGTGCAATCAAATTGACAACTTCAGTCATCACTTTTCTGCAATCTTCAAATTTTCCGTCTTCAAGATGGACAGAAGCAAGGACCAATAGATCAGAAACTTTTCCTTCTGGTGTATTGCGAAGCTGCTTGTGACTTTCTAGGTCATTTCTTACTTTGCTTACTGATTTCCTAACTTGTCTTTTGGCCCATTCTTCGAAATTTGCTCCTGCTTCATTCGGAATGTCATCAACCCAGGAATAGGTATCATGATTTTGAATCCATTTGCGCAATCGTGCTTGTCGATTGGCAGAGTCCCAATCAATCCGCTTAGCCACGCAGTGACAGTATCAATTCTTAATCACGATATCTATTACAGCTTCCGGCGTCGCACTCTCCCCCAACTCCACATTCACATTGGTGGGTATGCCATTGATCTGGGCAGCAGACAGGATTGAGAGTTGGGCTGCTATCTCGGTCATCCAGTAGAGGGCGCTAGGACCTGCACGATCAAGAATGTGCTGGGCTTGGTTGATGCGAGCAGTTGAGAACTTTTCTGCATCGTTTTTATCATCATTGATGACATCTAGGAGATAGCGCTTGATCTCTAGTGAGATGGCTGTTGAGTCAGAGGAGTCTTGGATTAAGTGCTTGAGCTCAGCATCTAAGGTGCGAGGTTTGCGCTTGGCTTTGCGCTTAGAGAAGTAGTTAAAGAGAAGATAGAAGAAGATAAAGAGCAGGATGAATTCGACCATAAGACCAAACTAGCCCTTGTCGCTGACAGATTTGTCAGTAGAGGGGTTTAGGTTCATGGGTATGAGAAACGTGCGGATGTGGGTGAGCCTGGTTGGGCTCTCTGTGTTCTCTTTAACCATCCTTAATTTCTTTCCCGGCAGTTGGGTAACCGATGAATACTTCCTCAACGGGATCTTGGGATTTGCAGCTGTTGCACTTATCTTCTACCTCGCAATCTATGTGTGTGGACTTCCAACACTTGAGTACTTCCGCTTACCTCGGTTAAGTCTGAAGACTCTCTTTGCAATTGTTGTTGCCTCTCCCCTGGCGTTAGGTGCCATGTTCTTTGCAGGCAATGAGTACAAATCCTGGGGGCTAACAATCTCTGGAGCACTCTTTGTTTTATCAATTGGGTTTGGCGAGGAGATGCTCAGTCGTGGTTTTGTCTTTGGTGTCTTGCACAAAATTGGTCGCTATAAGGCGATGGTCCTTTCATCTTTCATGTTTGGCCTTATGCATATCAATGTTTACTTTCCCAACAATTTAGGGTGGCTGACGTACTGGCATGTGATGAGCACCTTTAGCTTTGGCTTAATCATGTGTGCACTCATGATCGTGACTCGAAGCATCTGGGTTCCTGTTGTTTTCCACGCACTTGCTGATTGGAACATTCCTTTTCAAAAAGAGGTTACAGATAATGAAGAGATCGAGGTCGATACATCATCGCTATGGGAAAACCTCACCCTGCCCTTTATTGAGTTCGCTTTCAATCTCGGACTCTTTGCAATAATCATGCTGATCAATCGTGCTCAGCCAACTGCGTGGATGTATCGCCTTGCGTTAAAGTTGAAATTAATCCACCCACCTGCAGACAATTACGCCCTTATCGGAGAGAATTAACCATGGGATTTTGGAGCAACCTCAAAGCAAAGCGAGAACACAAGAGCGCTGCGCGCCAGTTTGAAGTTGCTCATGCCGATTGGGTGAGAGATGTTGAAATCTTTAACACCATCCGTGATGCCTTTGAGTTAGCAGCTAAAGGTGAGGATGCGGTTGCAAACCTCACTGTGCAAAAGAAGGGCGAGATTGTTTTATGGCGTGGTCAAGGCCAACTCCATGAGGCTGGTCGCACCGCAGGGCAATACGTTGGTAGCTCCCAAGGATTTTCTATTCCCTTGTTTGCTGGGGTTCGATACCGAGTTGGTGCTCAGCGTGGAACTTTTGTTTCAGGAGATCCCATCCAGGTATACAAAGAGGTTGGCGATGTTGTGCTGACAACAGATCGAGTCTTGTTTAACGGCATGATGAATACCAAGGAATGGGCCTTTAGTAAGTGGAATGGTGCTGCAGCATCTGCTGATGAGACTGACTACATCTTCCATGTGAGCAACAGACAAAAGACATCTGGGATTTTGTTTTCTAGAGAAGATGGGCGATTGTTTAATCGCTTCTTGGCACAAGCTCTTAACTGCGAGGAACAAGGCATTGAGGCTGTCTTTAAGTCATTAGATGGCGTGCTCAAAGAATTGGCAGAGGATGAACCACTCAAGCCTGTCTTAGCTCTGCCTGCTCCTTAATTACTTCAAGATTTCAATCAAGGCTTCTTCGTCGTATCCTCACACGAGAGATTCCTCAACTGCAGGCTTGGTATGACCAATCTTTCGCCTTTGCCATTCTTTTCTGTAAAGAACTCAGTCATGGTGCGAAACTCCTTGTTACAGACCAAACCGGTAATGTTGATGACAAGCGGGTTTCTTGAGTCATTGACATAGCCAGTTTCAAAGTAGACCTTCTGGAAATCAACAGGATCTGTTACATAGAGTCTGTAGGACTCATGTCCTGTTACCTCCCATGTGGCACGTGCTTTGAGATAACCATCTGGAACTACTTCTCCTCTACTTACTCGTATAGGTGAAGGTGGTTGCCCAGGATTGCTTTGCACTGGCTTTAGTGGAGGTGGCACAAACTTATCTACATCTGTTTTTACAGCTTCAAACAAGACTCCACTGGCATTAATGTCTAGAACATTAAATTGCCAACCGAGCCACGACTTAGTTCCACCTTTGGGGATCACAGAGTTTTGTGAAAGAAGTGGTCCTTCACCATGTGGGATGTGGGTATTGATTGTGTAGAGAAGAAGACCTAAATCTGTACCCGATCCATACTTTGCCTCAGCTGCAAGGGTTACACCCGGTGAGAGATTGATAGTTAAAAGCTTGGGATCTTTGCCTGTGGAAGCGTTTTCAAGATAGTGCACCGATGACTTTTGTTCTGCAAGACAGCGAACCTCATTGTCATAGAGCCAACCCATTAATAACTTATTCCACCCTAATAATGTAGGTCTAGATGCATCAGACATTAAGTCCCACTTGCTTGGCACGCTTACTTCAGGAGTTCTCTCCCTTGGCATGTTTGAGCCTGCTTGGCTAAATAGATAAAGATCTTCTAGAGAAAACAGTGAGTGCCCTAATTCATGGACCCAGGTGGTGGTGTTGGTGATGTTTCCTGCAATCAGAACAGCATTAATGCTTCCTGATTTAGAGTTTTTTACTGACAAACCAAATGAGGCTTGCGCAGATCCCAAACCTGCCTGACCTGGCAATCCATTTCCTGTGGTGAAGGCGAAGGTGTCGTAGTCATCAAATTTAAAGCTGCTCTTATGTTTAGTGATGATCTCTGTGATTTTTGAGAAGTTATCTACTCCCCAGAGGCCACTAAGTGGATTATCTATGTTGATGGTCCACCACTCAGACTGAGGTAATACATCTACTACTAGCTCAAAGCGGCCTGCTGAGAGCTTTGTAATCGACTCCTTCACATATGGAATAGTTTCGTTGAGCAGATCTATGTCTGAGGAAAAGACTTGTCCTCGTTGTATTTTCTCAACACGAAATGGCAGGTCATTAAATCCCATAGGAATGATTAAAACTTTGCCAACCTTTTTCCCATAGACAGTCTCTGATGGTCGTGGGAAACCATTTCTGTGCTTCATGACCCCTCCGTAGTACTGATCTGGAGTCATATCGACAGTCTTGCAAGTATCAAGTGCTGTTAGTTCAGAGGTTGGTGTGATTCGAGAGTCAGAGGCAAGTAAGTTCTTTACTTCAACTTTTGTTTCTGGTGTTGGTGTTGGTGTTGGTGTTGGTGCTGGTTCAGCTTTCTTAACCGGAACACCTTTACTCCACACAAGCTTCTTACCTGACTTAATGCAGGTGTGCTTGATTGCAGCGTATGTGATCGTCTGTCCTTGCTTTGAGCAGGCAGTGCCAGGCTTTACGGCAGCATTTGCAAAAGGTGCGATTGTGGCAAGAACGAGTGCACTAACTGCCAAGAGCACTACCTTTTTACGCATACAACAATTATGTGGCACCAAGGCTCCTCTCTCTAGTGGCGACCTACCCTTTTTTCACACCCTCCCCAAGACTCTCCGCCTCTAAACCTAGGAAACCCTTTCTGAGAAGCACCTTTTAAAGTACTGTCACCTCAAGTTTTCGGAGAGAAACGGGGTTTGCCAGGTGGGTTCACAAGGTTCAGTCATCGTGTCCTTGCGTGGCCTGGCAAAGAACTTTGGTTCTGTTCGCGCAGTTGATGGTGTTGATTTAGATATCTATCAAGGTGAGTTTCTGACTTTGTTAGGACCATCTGGTTCAGGTAAGACGACTGTGCTGCGCATGATTGCTGGATTTGAAATACCAGATGGTGGAAGCATTCATCTCAATGGCAGTGAAATAACCCATCTGCCCGCATATGAGCGTGATGTCAATACTGTGTTTCAGGATTACGCACTCTTTCCTCATATGGATGTTATTTCAAACATTGAGTATGGGTTGCGCGTTAAAGGTGTTGGCAAGGTTGAGCGTCGTGAGCAAGCAATGGTTGCATTGCAGCAGGTAAGACTTGATGGATATGAAAATAGAAAGCCCAATCAACTCTCAGGTGGTCAAAGACAACGTGTGGCATTGGCTAGAGCATTAGTTAATCGTCCAGCTGTCTTGCTCTTGGATGAACCACTCGGTGCTTTGGATCTCAAGCTGCGTGAGCAAATGCAAATAGAATTGAAAGAGTTACAACGCCAGGTTGGTATTACCTTCATTTTTGTAACACATGATCAAGAAGAGGCGCTGACCATGTCAGATCGCGTTGCTGTTTTTGATCGAGGAAAGATCCAGCAATTAGACAAACCTGCAACCATTTATGAAAATCCTGCTAACTCCTTTGTTGCAGGCTTTGTTGGTATCTCTAACTTGATTTCAGGTGAGGCAGGTAAGAGTTTGTTAGGTAAGCCAGGAACCTGGCTGGTTAGACCTGAAAAAATTGAGATTGATTCCAAGCGTGCAGGTGGGCGTAGTGCCACAGGGGTGATCCGTGAGGTTGAGTACTTAGGGCCAGCAACCCGCTTTTTAGTTGATTTAGATGTGGGTATTTCACTGATGGCCCTTCGTCAAAACACCTCAGAGAGTGCAACCTCTGTTGCCACTATGCGTAATTCAAAGGTGACTGTCAGTTGGGATATAGACAGTGAATTTCATGTTGAAAAATAGAATTCTCAACTAGCTAGCAGTTGAGAAACGTGCTGGAAATTCCGGTGCGATGTCGCAAAGGAGCGACAGAAAGGGACACGAGTGAAGATCACACGAGTTCGAAAGTCC
>Ga0304730_1002988_pt1 | contig 11674 bp, 21 predicted proteins | sample M_130628_MF_Meta_FD_190474 | JGI IMG/M metagenome (GOLD analysis project Ga0304730, IMG submission 190474) | Freshwater microbial communities from Lake Montjoie, Canada to study carbon cycling - M_130628_MF_MetaG (v2) (version 2) | ecosystem: Environmental > Aquatic > Freshwater > Lake | place...
CATGAACTATTTTTAAAGAAACTGCTTTACCACCTCTGACTCTTGTAGAGATGGTTTTTCCATTTAGTTTAATTAAGTATTTCATATTTCCTTCCTTGATAAAGTTAGATTTCAAATTGTCTAAGTCTTCTTTGAGATTTAAAATGACAATCAGCACAATATTTTGAGTAGCCTTTTGTGTCCCAAAAAACTGTATGGTGCATTTTATAAATAGAATAATAGTTTTCACAAAATTCACAAAAGTATAATTTTGTTAAATCTAGTTCAGTTAATTTTCTACCTATTTCTTTTTCTATTATGTTTGTCATATTTTCCCTTTAGTTTGTTTACGACCCAGTTGTAAATTGCGATAAACAACTGAGTCGGAGTATTTGTATAATATATATAAGATATATAAAGCTTAAAACAACCATTTAATATAAAAAAAATATATATATATCAAAGAGATATTTTGTTGCCATTTTGTTCTATATTTGATACTAGTGATTGTGGGTAAGTGCCTTCCCTTACCCACGTTATATAACTAGGAGAAAAAATGCCATTAATTAAAGGTTATTCTAAGAAATCAATAAGCAAAAACATTAGTAGAGAATTTAAACGTGGACATTCACAAGCACAATCTGTTGCTATTGCTTTGTCAGTAGCATCTAAAGCAAGAAAAAAAGCCAAGAAATATAAATAGTGCAAATACCGAAGGCAAATATTATCAAATCAGAAAAGCATAGACGTTGGATTGCATCAAACTTCCCTTGTATCATCTGTAAGAACCCTGAAGTTCAAGTAGCCCACATAAGAAACTTACCCAAAGGCAACGTAGGATTAGGATTAAAGAATGATGCTTATTGCCTACCCTTATGTTGCGATCATCATTTAGAACAACACAGAATGAATGAGATAAAATTTTGGTTGAAGTATAATATAAATCCTATATTAATATCTGTTAAGCTTTGTACTCTTAGTGAGTGCAAAAAAGTAAACACACTAAAGGAAGAAGGTTATTTTAATGGAAATACAAACTATTTCAGAATCGTGCCAAAAGATTCTTTGCAACAGTAAACTTTATAAAGATATAGATTTTTTTAAAGTACCACATAATAAAATATGTTTGGCAGTAATAAGAGCAATCTCAAATAAGTCATACAACGAAATAGGTAAGCATTATAAAAAGAGTTGGTTCTCAGCTTATGCTTCTGTTCAGGATTGTCAGAAGAATGGATTAAAAAGTTTTACAAATAAAGTTATAGAACTTGTTAAAGAAGATTTAAAATGAATGATGGTTGGGTAAGTATATATCGCCAAATATTTGATAATAAAGATTTAAAAGACAATAATCATTTATTGATATTTATTTATATGGTGGTTCATGCAAGTCATAAGCCAACTATTGTAACTTACAGAAGAAAACGAGTTGTATTAAAACGTGGTCAATTAACTGTATCTTTAAGAGACTTATGTAAAAGATTTAATCTTACAGAACGTAAGGTTAGAACGATTTTAAAGAATTTAAAAACGACACAGTCGCTGACACACACTTTATTTAAACAATTATCTGTTTATACCATTGTAAACTATAACAAATTTCAAGATAATGACTTGAGTGAAGTTAAGGCACTAGACACGCAAAACGACAGACAGAACAATAAATACTATACTAATACTACTAGTACAGTTAAAAATATGTTAAGTCTTAGCAGTATGACTGATAAACCTAAAAAAATTGAGATACCTATACTGCAAAGCTTAAAAACCAAGATCATTGAGAAACCAAGAGAAAAGAACGAATACGAAATTATGCGTGAAAAACTTGACGCAGAAGATTACGAGAAATGGGTTCTCCGACAACTAAATTCTTGATATTAAAGAATAATATCTTTATAATGACATTATACTAGCTAGGTTTGGGTGGGCTTTGTCCCACCCTTTAAAAATTATATATTTACATAATTACAAAATATCACTACTGATTCGGAATTAACTAAACGGAGAATGTAGTTATGGACAAGACACTAGAACAAATCCTAAAGTTGCTTGATAAACAAGACGACTTAAACGCAAAAATAAGAGACAAAATAGAAGCTTCTCTTGATGAGTTTGAAGAAGATTCTTATGATGACGAAGACGAGTCAGATCAAGATGAAGACGAAGATTCAGAAGACGAAGAAGATTCTGACGAAGAATAATCTAATTAGATAAGCTGTAAAGCTGGAAGGTTATCGCATAACCTAAAAAATAATGAACATTCAATTATTAAGTGGGAAGCTTTATGACTATACAATAATAGCTATATTCCTATTACTTGTATTTCTCATAGGAACATATTTTCCTAATGATTCTGTCAAAGATAAGATAAGGCAAGAAACAATTAAGCAAATAAAAGCAATAGGTTCACTCTATGAACCAAAAATAGACACAAGTTCCAGCGACAAATTCATAGATTCAATGAAAAAATGTATAGTTTACATTAATCTTGATTTAAAAAAAGAGGAACAAATACCAACATTATTAATAATAGCACAAAGCATTGTAGAATCTGACTACGGAACAAGCAGGTTTGCTAAGGAAGGTAATGCTTTGTTTGGTGTCAGAGTTTGGTCAAAAAACGGAATACTACCACTTAAACAAGACTCATCTATTAATTGGAGAATAAAAACATACCATTCAAAATGTGCATCAACCAAAGACTACATAAACATATTAAACAACAATCATCATTATTCTGACTTTAGAAATCTTAGAAAAAGAACTAAAGACCCTATTAAATTAGCTGAAACACTTGAAAATTATAGCACTTCACAAACATACCGAATTGAGATAATTCGCATGATTAATAAAATTAAACATAAAATATAATGGCAAACGAAACTACATCATCAACTTTAGCAGTTCTTATTAAAAACAAAATGAAAGTTAAAGGAACTTATAGAGTTTATGGTATGAAAGCCAAGAAACCGAAGAAAAAGAAATAATGGCTAAACTAACTATAAAGCAGAAATATAATTCACTTAAAAGGCAAACAGAAAATGCTGGAATGAAAGTGTATGAAAAAAATGGTAAACTAATTGTAGCAAGGAAAAAGAAATGAAAAAACCAATCTGGGAAACTAAAAGACCACCTAACTTAGGAAGTCCAAAATCATTTAACAAGAAAAGCAAAGCTTACAAAACTGCAAGAAGATCAGCAGGTCAAAAATTCGGCAAGAAAAACAGCTTTGTTAAAAACCTTTACATAGCAAAAAAACTTAAATCAAAATGATATATTCATTAATTTGTTTAGGACTTTTAATAACAATACTAGCTATTATTTATTTGTTAATTAGAATTTGTAAATGAGTTTACCCAACGAGATAGTCTTTGGAAGCAGACTGATTAAGTTAGATTACATTGAGCATGAACTAGCATCTAAGAAAAATATGTTTGGTGAGTTTGAGACAAGCAAAAACCTTATGACCATAGACAAATCACTAGAACCCATTGAGATGAGTAACACTTTACTTCACGAGATATTCCATTTATTACATGACGAATACAAAATAGAATTACCAGCAAAAGCAGAAGAAATAACTTGTAATTCATTAGCTAATGGAATCTGTCATGTACTTTACCAAAACCAGAATCTACTAGAGTTTCTTTACAAATCCCTAAAAAAAGACTAAAGAACAAATAACGAACACATAGTCGGTTAATTTATGGAACTTATTAAAAAGAAGGTATCTGAACTTATTCCCTACATAAACAACAGTAGGACGCATAGCGAAGAACAGATTACACAACTTATTTCTAGCATTAAAGAATTCGGCTTTACAAACCCAATACTATTAGCACCTGACAATTCAATCATAGCTGGACATGGTAGATTACAAGCAGTTAAAAGATTAGGACACGAAGAAGTACCTTGCGTAATAATTTCTGGGCTAACAAAAACACAAATCAAAGCTTTAATTATAGCAGATAACCAATTAGCACTTAATGCAGGTTGGGACTTAGAAAAGTTATCAGTAGAAATTGAAGGATTAGAAGCAGATAAGTTTGATATAAGTTTATTAGGATTTGATGATAAGTTTTTAAATGATGTATTGTTTAAAGAAAATGAAGGATTTACCGATGAAGATGAAACCCCAAATGCACCAGAAAATCCAAAAAGCAAATTAAATGATATATGGATATTAGGCACACATAAAATAATTTGTGGAGATTCAACCAAAGCTGAAGATTATAAATCTTTGTTTAAAGATCATATTGCTGACATGATATTTACTGACCCACCTTATAACGTTGACTATAGTGGTAGAGGGAAAAACGACTTAGGTAAAATTATAAATGATAATATGGATGAAAACAAGTTTGTTTTATTTTTAGATAATGTTTTTAAACTTATGTCAGATAATTTAAAGCCATTAAGCATATTATATGTATGCCACCCAGACAGTCATAGCAAACCAAAAATAGCTTTTGAAATAGCATTTGATAAATATTTTAAGAAATCTTCAACTCTTATTTGGAACAAAGGTAATGCAGGTATGGGTTGGCAAGATTATCGCTCTCAACACGAACCTATTTTATATGGTTGGAAAGAAGGTAAAGGTAAACATAACTTTTATGGTGATAGAACAAAAACATCTATTTGGAATATTAAAAGAGATAGCACAACCCAATATAAACACCCAACTCAAAAACCAGTTGAATTAGTTAAAGAAGCAATTTTAAACTCTTCAAAAGAAAAAGATATTATATTTGATCCATTTTCTGGTTCAGGAAGTACGTTAATAGCTTGTGAAAAGTTAAATAGAATCTGCTATGGAATAGAATTAGATAACAAATTTGTAGATGTAATAATACAAAGGTGGCAACAATTTACTGGAAAAGAAGCTATACATGAGCAAACAGGAAAAACATACAATTCAATCTGAGGAGAAAAAGGTAGGCAGACCAAAGCTTGATATTGACCCAGAACAAGTAATGAGATTAGCTAGGTTGCATTGTACTATGCAAGAAATGGCAGATTTCTTTGGTTGCCATAGACATACATTAAGAGATAATTTTTCGCCACAAATAGACAAAGGTAGATCAGAAGGCAATATTTCATTAAGAAGGAAACAATGGCAAATGGCAGTTGAAAAGGGTAATGTAGTTATGTTGATTTGGTTAGGCAAACAAATGCTCGGACAAAGAAACGAAATTATTGAATCCGATAGCAATACACCTTTACCAATATACGACATAGTAGAAGAACCTAAAAAAATAGAATTGAAGGTAGAAGATGGCAAGTAAATGTGTATTTTGTAACAAAGAAATAACAAACAAGTTAGAGCAACATATTAAAGCTTGTAACAACTGTACTGTATTACTTCTTATGAAAAGACATAACCTTACTATTAGAAAACCAAAAGCCATAACTATTAACACAAAGAAAAAATGAAAAAGTTTAGTCTATTAAGTTCTGACAAGAATCCTAAAGGTGGTTTATCATCATCTGGTAGAGCAAGATACAACATGGCAACTGGAAGTAATCTAAGACCACCAGTTAAATCAAGACCAGACACTTTGACTGAGTATAGACGCAAAGGTTCATTCTTAGTTAGAATGGGAAGTAGTCAAGGTAGATTGTTTGATTCTAAGGGACGCAAGACTAGATTAAAACTAAGTTTAGAAGCTTGGGGATATAAAGGTAAAAGTAAATCTGAAGCAGTAGCTTTGGGTAGAAGATATTTAAAAACTTATCAGAATAAAAAAAAGTGAATCAAATGTGTGGTAGAAAAAAACCAAAGATGCTAGATAGAAAAATGCAAGGAAACCATGATCTTGAAGTAAGACTTTATGAAGCATTAAAACAAGCTGATCTTAACCAAGAAGAAATACAAAGACTAAACCTAATTATTAAAAAGCTAGAAGAAGATTTAGAGAACGCACATAAATCAATAAACTAATGGCATTTAGTAAACCACAGCTAGATGTCTATACTTGTCCCAATAGATTTAGAGTTTTAATTACAGGCAGAAGATTCGGTAAGACTCACTTAGCCATGTATGAACTATTAAGGTTTGCAAGTCGTAAACCAAACTCAAAGATATTTTATGTAGCACCAACTTACAGAATGAGTAAGGAGATTATGTGGAAACAAATCAAAAAACTTACAACTGAAAAAAGATGGATTAAATATGCCAATGAAACAGAACTATCATTAATACTTAGGAATGGTTCTCAGATAAGTTTAAAAGGTGCTGACAAATCACCAGACAATTTAAGAGGAGTTGGATTGGATTTCCTACTGTTAGATGAGTATGCAGATATACCAGTTGAAGCTTGGACAGAAGTTCTACGACCAACAATCTCAGATAAGCACGTAACAGGAAACGTATTATTTATAGGAACACCTAGAGGTTATGGTAACTGGTCTTATGACATATACCAGAAGGGTTTAGGTTCTGACCCTGAGTGGAAGTCATTTAAGTTTACAACATTAGATGGTGGTCAAGTAGATCAAGAAGAAATTAGACAAGCCATGAATGATTTAGATGAACGTACATTTAGACAAGAATACTTAGCATCATTTGAAACATACTCAGGAGTTGTTTATTATAACTTTAGTAGAGATGAGAATGTTAAGGAATGTAAATATGATAAAGATGCTATGATTCATATTGGCTTGGACTTTAACATAGACCCAATGAGTGCTTGTTTATTCCATGTTAAGAATGGGGTAGCAGAAATCTTTGATGAGATAGTTATTTATAGTTCTAATACTGATGAATTTATTGATGAACTATTTAGTAGATACCCAAAACAAAAGATGATTGTTTATCCTGACCCAGCTTCAAGACAACGTAAAACTTCAGCAGGTGGTAGAACTGATTTAACTATATTGCAAAATGCTGGATTAAATGTTAAGTGTAAATCTACTCATGCTTTAGTAAGAGATAGAATTAATTCTGTTAATAGTAAACTAAAGTCATTTGAAGGAAAAAGAAGTATTTTTATTAATCCTTCTTGCAAAACACTTATAAATTCTTTAATGAAACAAGTTTATAAGGAAAACACAACGCAACCAGAAAAAGGTAACGGATACGATCACATGACTGACGCACTAGGATACGCAATAGAATACTTATTCCCAATCACATCTAACTTACCTAAATCACAACCTAAAAGATTTTCATAATGCCATACACAAGACAAGAAATAGAAAACCAACATCAGCATTACAAAGGTATGATGCCAAGATGGGAATACTTCATCAGATCATATTTAGGTGGCAAAGAATACCAAGACGGAAAATACTTACAACCTTACCAATTAGAATTTGAAAACGAATATTACAAAAGAATCCAATACACAGCTTTAGATAATCATTGTAGAAATGTTATAGATATTTATTCTTCATTTTTATTTAGAGTAGAACCAACAAGACAACTAGGTTCATTACAAGACGATTTATCAGTAGAACAATTTTTAGATGATGCTGATTTAGAAGGTAGATCATTTGATGCTCTTATGAGAGAAGCACAAAGATTTGCTTCTGTGTATGGGCATATCTGGTTACTACTAGACAAGCCATCAACAAACGTGATGACAAGAGCAGAAGAATTAAATCAAGGTATAAGACCATACATCAACATCTATACTCCTGAGAATGTTTTAGACTGGAACTATTGCAGAAGTGGTGCAGGATATTACTATTTAGATTATTTAAAAATTAGAGAATCTTCTAATGATGATGGAGATTATTACAAGTTATGGTTTGTAGATAAAATTGATACAGTATTTATTTCAAATAAAAATAGAGATGAACCAAAACTTATTGAATCAGTTCCAAATCCAATAGGAAAAATACCAGCTATTATTTTATACAATCAAAGAAGTCCAATGCGAGGTCTTGGTGTATCTGATTTAACTGATGTCGCTGATTTACAAAAAGCAATCTATAATGAATTTTCTGAGATTGAACAAATTATAAGACTTTCAAATCACCCATCACTAGTTAAAACAAAAGATACTGATGCTGGTGCAGGTGCAGGTTCTATAATTGAAATTCCTGAAAACCTAGATGCAAATTTAAAACCATATATCTTACAACCAAACGGAAGTAATTTAGATAGTGTACTAAAAGCAATCAACTGCAAAGTAGAAGCAATCAATCGTTTATCTCATGTAGGAACTATTAGAGCAACTTCTGAGAGAGTACAATCTGGTATAGCTTTAAGAACTGAATTTGAATTATTAAATGCAAGACTATCTGAGAAATCTAAATTAATGGAACTTGCTGAAGAACAAATTTGGAGATTATTTGCTGAATGGCAAGAGACTGTATTTGATGGTGAAGTTGAATATCCTGAATCATTTGACATTAGAGATTGGGCAACTGATCTTGAACTATTACAATCTGCAAAAGCTTCTAATATTAAATCAGCTACATTTGCTAAAGAGATTGATAAACAAATTGCTAAAACAATAATTGATGATGATATGACATTAGAACAAATCAATTCTGAAATAGATTCTAACACAACTGCTATCGGAGAGTTTCCACAACAACCTATAACTTTACCAACAGTTTAATGTGGCACAAGATTTATTACAGGAACTTCAAGCAATAAGAGCAAAGGCAGTAAATACCTTAGAAGCACAACACCAAAGACTATTAAACGATACTCTTAAAACATTAGAGCAAAGAGTTATTCAATCAGTTTCAGAACTTCCTATTCAAGATGGTGTATTATTTAACACAAGACTTGCAATAGAAATTAGACCAAAATTACAACAAGCAATAGAAGAACTTTATTTAACTAAGGTTCAAACATTCATAAATGACTACGATAAGATTGCAGGAACGATTGTAGCAACTTATGGAAAGCTTCCAATACCTGCTGAGTTTAAACAAATAACAGAAGCTGATTTAGTAACTATCCAACAACTAAAGAAGATTGCATTTAGTCAATTCCAAAACCTTGCAACAGAATTTACAAACACACTAGCACAAGAAGTTTATCAAAGTTCATTAGTAGGAAAACCATTTGCTGATGTAGTACAAACAATTAGAGATAAGATTAATGGAATCTACCAACAAGCTGACACAGTTAAACAACAACAACTCGTGGACTTCATACAGAAACAAAAGATAGCTGGTAAAACAAACACAGAAGATTTTAAAACAGCAGTAGATGAACTTAAACAAACTTATGGTTCAACAGTTACAGGTGCAAATCTAGCAGTCTATTCATCTCAAATAGTACAAGATGCTTTAATGGGATTTGATGGACAGTTTGCAAAGTATAGAGCAGATGAATTAGGATTAACTTCATTTGTTTATTATGGTTCAATCATTAGAGATAGTAGAGATTTCTGCGTAGAACACGCAAACCAAGTATTTACTGAAGAAGAAGCTAGAGCATTATGGCAACAAGACTGGCAAGGAAAATCTGGTAGCGACCCATTCTTAGATAGAGGTGGATATAATTGTCGTCATCATTGGCAACCCATAAGCACAGACTGGGGTACTATCAAAGAAGATGGTACTTTTGATTACACAGTAGAGTAGAACATTTTAGCAACAACCATGTTGCATTTTTACAATTTTCTTGATAATTGACAATAATAACAATATAGAAGGAGAACAAACAATGAACGACCAAGTAAAACAAGAGTCGGTTGAGAATACAGCATCTCAAGACAATGCTGGAGTCAATGAAGTTTCTAACAATCAAGATGTTGCAAACAAAGTGTTTTCAGCAGATCAACTTGAACAGATAGTTCAACGTAGATTAGAACGATACAAGAAAACAGTATCTAATAAACTTGATGGTATTGATATTGAAGAAGCTAAAAAACTACTTCAAGAAAAAAAAGAAAAGGAACTAGAAATCGCTAAACAACGTGGCGAGTTTGATAAAGTTCTGAAGGAGACAGTATCAAAAAAGGATTCAAAAATTCAATCGTTGGAATCTGAATTAAAAAGGATTCGTATAGACGAAACATTAGTCAATGTAGCTAGTGGACTGAAAGCTGTTAAACCAGCAGAAGTTAAACAGTTACTTAGAAATAATGTTAGACTAAACGATCAAGGTTCTGTTGAAGTTATCAACGAAGATGGAACTCCTAGATATTCAGAAAAAGGTGAACCAATGTCAGTTAATGATTTGGTAAACGAATATTTAAAAAACAATCCTCATCATGTGATGGCTACTCAAAGTGGTAGTGGTTCACAAAGCAAGATTGGTGGTGCATCTCCTAAGCAATTAAAAATAGGTGATCTTGATTTAAGTAATCCAAGTGACAGAAAAATTTATGCTGAAATGAGGAAACAACGAGATCAGGGTTTATTAAAAATGAAAATAACAACTAACAATAACTAAAATAAAACAATGGCTAATGAAACAACAAGTTCAACATTAAGTGAACTATATACAAATATAACACAAGAAGCGATTTTCACATTCCAAGAAACATCTGTGATGAGACCTCTTGTTACTCTATACCCTTTAATGGGTTCGGGAAAAGTGGCAGAAGTGCCAGTTTACCCAGCGATTAGTGCGGCGGCAGTAAACGAAGCAACTGATCTATCTAATACAGCAGTAAACCCAACTTCAGCAACTATCACAGCTTCTGAAATTGGAGTTATGACAACTCTTACAGATTTAGGTGCTAATTCAGCTTCTAGAAATGTTGGTGCTGATATTGGAAAATTATTCGGTGAAGCGATTGCTAAAAAAGTAGACACAGATTTATGTGGTCTATTTTCTAGCTTTACAACAAACACTGGTGGTGCGGCTGGAACAGAATTAACTGCTGATTTGCTTTTCAAAGCACAAGCACAGTTAAGAACATTATCTGTACCTGCACCTTACTATGCTGTGTTTCACCCTAAAGCACTTTTCAATTTGAAAAAGACTTTAACACAAGCTGGTTATGCGGCTTCTAATGCAACTGCTATATCTGAAATCGGTAACGAAGCATTAAGAAATGGATATATCGGCAGAATCGCTGGTATTGATGTATTTGAAAATGCTAACTTATCTATTGATGCTTCTGATGATTCAGTTGGTGGAGTATTTCACCCTGCATCTATTGGTTTAGCTATGAAAGAAGATTTCAAAGTTGAAACTCAAAGAGATGCGTCTCTAAGAGCAACTGAAATTGTTGCTTCTATCGTTTATGGTAAAGCAGTAGTTAAAGAATCTTTTGGTGCGGCTATCACAACAGATGCGGCATTTTAATTAATGCTATTTTGGTGGGGGAGTAAAATCCCTCACCAACTACAATGAAACAGATAGACAGTCCAAAGACAGTTTTACATTTAAAGACTAAGGATTATGTTTATCGCTATGTGTTAGTAGATAGATTTAAACATTCATCAAAAGCACATTACGGATTTGACAAAGAACTAGGAATGACTGAAGCAGAAATATTTGCTAAAGTAACTCCAAGAGAAATAAGAAGAAAATATATTATAAAGGATTAACAAATGGCAAACTTTTCATCAGAATCAGATTTAACATTCTACCAACCAGATATTTTAGGATTTGGCATAGCATCATTCACATCACCAAATGATTATCATGCTCAAGCAAGATCAGATATTGAAAGAGATTTAAGAATTAAATGGTATCCAGTTTATGTCAAACAAACTTATAGAGATATATCTTTACTTAACACAACTGAAATGGACGGAACTAAATTAACTA
>Ga0304730_1002989_pt1 | contig 11672 bp, 10 predicted proteins | sample M_130628_MF_Meta_FD_190474 | JGI IMG/M metagenome (GOLD analysis project Ga0304730, IMG submission 190474) | Freshwater microbial communities from Lake Montjoie, Canada to study carbon cycling - M_130628_MF_MetaG (v2) (version 2) | ecosystem: Environmental > Aquatic > Freshwater > Lake | place...
AAGGTCAAGAAGGACGCAACGCATATCAAGAAAAACGTGAGCCAGACTTTAATAAATTTCCTAAACGACCTTAAGTAATGTTTCCGTTCAAGTTACAAGTAGTTTCCATTCCAGTAAAAGCAAATTTTCGCGGAATTAATTTTCGCGAAATTGCTTTATTTGAAGGTCCTGCTGGGTGGAGTGAATTTTCTCCATTTATTGAATACAGCAACAAGGAATCTAGTACTTGGCTAAAAGCTGCGATCGAAGGTGCGACAAAAGAGCCGCCAAAGCCAATTAGAGATCAAGTGGAAATTAACGCTACTTTACCTAATGTAAAGGTAAGTGAAGTAAAAGACTTACTGGCTGGATTTAATGGATGTAACACAATAAAAATTAAAATTAACGATTTTGAGACTGATCAAGCTCTTTTAATAGAGTGCTTAAAGGAAGTTCCGAAAGCAAAGTTTAGATTAGATGTAAATGGCGGCTGGGCACTTGAAGAGGCAATAGCAAATGTACAAAGCTATGAGAAGGCATTTGGGAGCCTGATTGATTATATTGAGCAACCCTGCACTGATTTTGCTGATCTAAATAGCCTACGCAACAGCACTGGAATTAAAATTGCAGTTGATGAATCGATAAGAAAATATTTAGCTGGGGATTTAACAAAAATAAAAGAGGTTGCAGATATTGCAATAATCAAATGGGCACCAACTGGGGGAATTGACGCAGCATTGGAAGTGATAGAGAAAATAGGTTTACCGGTAGTAATTTCAAGTGCGTTAGACAGCAGTGTTGGTATTTCACATGGCTTATCTTTAGCCGAAGCTGTGCCAAATCTTTATGGTGCATGTGGGCTTGGCACAGTTTGTTTATTAGAGGGTGATGTAACAAATAATCCACTAATGCCAATTAATGGAATTATCAAGAATCACAAAGTAATTCCTGATCGAATTGAAGAGTTTAAAGCAGAATCTGGCAGGCAGAAATGGTGGCAAGATAGGGCTGACGCAGTTTACGAAGGAGGAAATTTTGAGTAATTCAACAAAATTAGCTCATTCATTACTTAGACAGTTAATTGAAGTTGGCGTTAGTGATTTTGTAATTTCCCCTGGTTCACGAAATGCTCCACTTGCAATTGCATTGGGAGAAGCAGCAAGCAAGCAGATTATTGATTTACATGTAAAAATTGATGAGCGAGGGGCTGCATATTTTGCACAAGGAATTGCCAAAGCAAGTAATAACTATGTAGCAGTTATTTGCACCAGTGGAACTGCAGCAGCAAATTTTCACCCAGCCGCTCTCGAAGCGTTTCATAGTGGTAACAAACTAATATTGATTACGGCTGATCGACCAGCTCGGCTTAGAAAAACGGGTGCAAATCAAACAACTGATCAAGTAAATATTTATTCGATAATAAAGACTCATGATGTTTCAGCCGAGATAGATGTAAAAACACTTTTAACTGGTGGAGTAGTACATTTAAATGTTCAATTTGATGAACCACTAATTGAAAGTGAAAAAAGTGATTGGCTTGCTGGAATAAAAATAGTACCGAACAACTACGAGAATAAAATTAGTGGAAAGATAGAAGTTGGCAGCGGTGTATTAGTTATTGGCCATGATCGAGCTGGATATTCAGTAGCGGAAATTAATAACTTTGTTAGCAAATTAAATTGGCCAGTAATTTGTGAGGATCCAATCTCATTTCCACAATCCATTGCTCACGCATCTATATTTCTGGCTGATCCACAAATAGCCTCAAAACTTGCACCAGAAAATGTAATTGTTATTGGGAGAACTACTTTATCTAGAAGCATTAATGCATATATTGGCCTTGCTAAAAAATTAATTGTTATCGACCCAAGAACCGCTGATATTGATCGTAAACGAGAAGCAGATTTAATCCTTCAATCCTTACCAAATGAGGTAGTAAGCGTAAAGTCAGATCAAAGTATTTGGCATAGTGCATCCACTATAGCTGCTACTCAATTAGAAAATTTAGATTGGTCTGAACAACTTGCGATTAAAGCAATTTGTGAGTCACTGCCTGATCAGAGCGCCTTATTTGTTGGATCATCTAGACCTGTTCGCGACATTGAAGCATTCGCTAACTCACGCAGAGATGTTTCAGTATTTGCCAATCGTGGCTTAGCTGGAATCGATGGAAATATCTCGACTATTTTTGGAATTGCTAATGAATTTGAAAGCACAACTGCAATTTTAGGAGATCTAACATTTCTTCATGACATATCAGCACTTACCAATGCCACAGATGGAAACCTTCGTATTTTTGTTATAGATAATAATGGTGGGGGAATATTCTCTACTCTGCCTCAGGCAAATGTAGATAATTTTGATCAGCTTTTTGGGACTCCCCATAATTTAGACTTACTCAAAGTAATTGCCGGGTTTGGAATCTCGGTTAATAAAGTTACTAATTTAGTCGAGCTGCAATCATCTGCAAGTAAGCAAATTAAAGGGTTTGAGGTTGTGGTTGTAAATGTACCAAGCCGTGAAAGTAATGCTAAGCGGTTAAAAGATATTACTCAAAGAGTTTCAAGTGCTGTGCGCATCGGCATTAATTTAGCCTGACTCTCTGCGTATTCATTGGCTGGATCAGAACCGGCAACAATTCCACAACCAGCAAATATTCGAATTGATTTATGGTCTGCAGATAACTGACCACAGCGAAGTGCAATTGCAATCTCACCATCACCATGAGCATCAATCCAACCAACTGGTCCTGAATATCGACCTCTATTCATCTCTTCAAGGGATGCAATAAGTTTTTTTGCTGCCTCAGTAGGAGTGCCACAAACAGCTGCGGATGGATGCAATTTTTCAACTAACGTAAAGATATCTGCTTGCTTTGCACTGTCATTTAATACCCCAGTTACATCAGTTGCAAGGTGCATAACATTTGAAAGGTGTAATACAAATGGCGATTCTGGAACATTTGTTGAAGAACAAAACGGAGCTAGTGCATCGGCAACAGATTTAACTGCATATTCATGCTCTTCTAAATCTTTTGAAGATTTTGCCAATGACGCAGCTAGTGCTAAATCTCGATCTTCATTTCCGCTTTTTCGAATTGTTCCAGCCAATACTCTGGAAGTAACAAGTGACTTGCTTAGGCGAACTAACAACTCTGGTGTTGCACCAATTAGCCCATCTACGAGGAATAGCCAAGTTGATGGGTATTCAATCTCAAGCCGCTGCATTAAATTTCGAATATCGATAGTGGTATTAGATGTCGCATTCAAATCACGTGCCAGTACAACTTTCTCAAGTTGGTTACTTTTAATTGCTGCGATTGCGGCAGATACCTGCGCGCGCCATTTTTCTTCACTGATTGATCCTTTTTGCCATGAGATTTCACTGCTGATTGCTGAGTTAGATATTTGAGTTATATCTGGCTGGCTTTTATTACCTATCCAAGTTATCCATGATTTTCCATTTTTATGTCCTAAGACAACTTCTGGAATTATTAATACAGATGGCTCATTTGGATCAAATGAAAAGGATGAAAAAAGTATTGGGCCAGTTCCAATACCGTGCACATTATTTTGAATCAAAAAATCAGATAGTTGTTCATTCCACCAACTTCTAGCTTTTAAAAATCTATCCTCTCCTTTTATTTCAAATCTTTTATATTCTCCAAATCCAACTAAGCCATCACCGCTTCTGACCCATGCTGTGACTAAATCTAAATTTGTATTTGCTGAGGTTAATAATGGGTGATTACCCAAAATCTCAGTAGTGATTAAAACGGACATATTTAGAGTTGCGCCTGTCTAGTTGACGGATTTGTCACTAAAGCCTACTCCTTGGAGAATAGTGCTGTGGTCCGCGCTAATCTAAATAAAGATCCAGATGATGTCTCAAAGATGTTTGATGATGTCGCAAACAGGTATGACTTTCTAAACGATCTACTCAGCCTAGGACGAACCAAGGCATGGCGAAGAGCTGTGACTTCAATCATTGCACCAAAACCTGGAATGAAAATTTTAGATATCGCGGCTGGCACAGGTTCATCTTCTCGTCCATTAGTTGATAAAGGCGCAGAGGTAACTGCGTTAGATTTTTCGCAAGGCATGATAAAGCAAGGGCGTAAGCAGAATAAGAATATTAATTTTGTGCAAGGAGATGCCTTAAAACTTCCATTCGAAGATAATTCATTTGATGTAACAACAATTTCATTTGGCCTTCGTAACACTTCAAGTACTGAAATAGCACTTAAGGAAGCACTACGTGTAACAAAAGATGGTGGTCGAATTGTGGTCGCTGAATTTTCACATCCAGTTAACCCAATCTTTAAAAAAATATATTTAAATTACTTAATGAAAGCCTTACCAGTTATTGTAAAAAAAATAAGCAAAAATCCAGATGCTTATATTTACCTAGCTGATTCAATAAGGGCTTGGCCAGATCAGGCCGAACTTGCCTCCATAATGCGAGACAGCGGCTTCAAATCAGTGGCCTGGCAGGACTTAACCTTCGGAATTGTCGCAGTTCACATTGGCTACAAGGCTTAAGTGGCTAATGCGACCTTCGGTAAACAATAAGATTTGACGGTATGAATCCTTCAATAAATCCATATGCACCGATCCTGGCGATTGGGGCAATCGGCTTTGGATTTGCCGCTTTTTCAATTGTGGCCGCAGCACTTACCGGACCAAAAAGATATAACCGAGCTAAGTCAGATGCGTATGAGTGTGGAATTGAACCATCACCACAAGCAGCAGGCGGCGGACGTTTTCCAGTTAAATATTTCTTAACTGCAATGTTATTTATTGTTTTTGATATTGAAATTGTCTTTTTATATCCATGGGCGGTCTCATTTGATCAGCTGGGATTATTTGGTTTAGTTGAGATGGCATTATTCATTGGAACAGTTTTTGTTGCCTATGCATATGTTTGGCGCCGTGGCGGATTGGAATGGGATTAGTCGTGGGCCTAGAGGAGAAATTACCAAGTGGATTTTTATTAACAACAGTTGAAAAGCTTGCTGGTTATATGCGCAAGAATTCTTTATGGCCAGCAACATTTGGATTAGCATGTTGTGCGATTGAGATGATGGCAGCAGGTGCTGGACGGTATGACTTAGCAAGATTTGGAATGGAAGTGTTTCGCGCCTCGCCTCGCCAGGCAGATTTAATGATTGTGGCAGGCAGAGTTAGTAACAAAATGGCGCCAGTAGTTAGAAAAATTTATGATCAAATGGCTGCTCCTAAGTGGACCATTGCAATGGGTGCATGTGCATCTTCCGGTGGAATGTTTAATAACTATGCAATCGTGCAAGGCGTAGATCACATTATTCCAGTAGATATTTATTTACCAGGCTGTCCACCACGTCCTGAGATGTTGATGGATGCGATTTTAAAACTACATGAGCAAATTGGTAATGAAAAATTAGGTCCCAATCGAGAGAAGATAATTAAAGAGGTTGAAGCTGCAGCCCTTGCTGCTAAGCCAACTCACCAATTAAAGGGATTACTAGCATGAGTAAAGATGGAATGTTTGGTGCTAAAGGGAGTGGTGACACCTCTGGTTTTGGTGGCTTAGTAAATGCCACGACAGTAATCGGCTCAACCCAGCGTCCATTTGGTGGCTATTTTGATCAGGTTGCAGATGATTTAGAAAGAGCCTATCCATTATTTAGTGATGCAATTGAAAAGGTCGTAGTTGACCGGGGTGAGTTAACTTTATTTATTAAGCGCGATCGCTTGTTTGATGTTGCAAAAATTTTGCGTGATCAACTTAAATTTGAAATGTGTGTTGGTGTAAGTGGAGCGCATTATCCAGATGAGAATGATCGAGAATTACACGCGGTTTATTCACTACTTTCAATTACTAGAAACCAAAGAATTAGATTAGAGGTTTGTGTTTCAGAAAAAGATTCACACGTTCCTTCATTAGTTGAGGTGTGGGCTGGTACTAACTGGCATGAGCGCGAAACCTATGACATGTTTGGAATAATTTTCGATAATCATCCAGGCCTTACTCGAATCTTGATGCCAGATGATTGGCCAGGACATCCGCAACGAAAAGATTATCCACTGGGCGGAATTGAGATTGAATATAAAGGAGCGACAATTCCAGCACCTTCACAACGCCGGAGTTACAAATGACAACCTTTACCGATCCATACGCATCCTCACAAGAAACTACTGAAGGACGGGTTTACTCCGTAACTGGTGGTGATTGGGATTCATTAGTAACTGAAATTGGTGCAACTAAAGAAGAGCGCGTCGTTTTAAATATGGGACCACAACATCCATCAACACATGGTGTGCTGCGATTAATTTTAGAGCTAGAGGGCGAGACAGTTACTGAAACAAGGTGTGGAATTGGTTATCTACACACTGGAATTGAAAAAAATACTGAGTTTAGAAATTGGACCCAAGGCGTAACTTTTGTAACAAGAATGGATTATTTATCTCCAATATTTAATGAAACTGCTTACTGCTTAGGTGTTGAAAAATTACTGGGAATCACAAATGATGTGACTGAGCGAGCAACTGTTATTCGGGTAATGATGATGGAGTTCAATCGAATTTCCTCCCACATGGTTGCATTGGGTACTGGAGCTCTTGAGCTTGGCGCACTTTCACCAATGATTTTCGCATTTAGAGAGCGCGAGAAGGTATTAGATGTATTTGAGATGATCTCAGGGCTTCGCATGAATATGGCTTATGTAAGACCAGGTGGAGTTGCTCAAGATCTACCACAAGGAGCATTGGCAAAGATTCGTGAGACTGTAAAAGAATTACGACATAATTTTAAAGATAATGAAAAGTTATTAATTGGTAACTCAATCTGGATTAAGCGCACGCAGGGAATTGGCTATCTAGATTTAGCTGGTTGTACAACTTTAGGAATTACTGGACCAGTACTTCGTTCAACTGGATTAGCTTGGGATTTAAGAAAAGCACAACCGTATTGTGGTTATGAGGATTATCAATTTGATATTCCAACAACTGATACCTGTGATGTTTATGGAAGATTTTTAATTAGAATGCAAGAGCTAGAGCAATCCTTAAGAATTATTGAACAGTGCGTTACTAAGCTTGAAAAATTAGAGGGTCAGCCAGTAATGGTTGCTGATAAGAAAATTGCTTGGCCATCGCAACTGTCTATTGGCGCTGATGGAATGGGTAACTCTTTAAATCACATTAGAGAGATTATGGGTGAATCAATGGAGGCATTGATTCATCACTTTAAATTAGTTACTGAAGGATTTAGAGTGCCAGCAGGCCAGGTGTACACATCAATTGAATCACCACGAGGTGAACTAGGAGTTCACTTAGTTTCAGATGGTGGAACTCGTCCATATCGTGTGCACTTTCGTGATCCATCATTTAATAATCTTCAATCAACTGCAGTGATGTGTGAAGGTGGGCAGATTGCTGATGTAATCGCAGCTGTTGCTTCAATTGATCCAGTTATGGGCGGAGTTGATCGCTAATGGCATTTACCTCTGAGCAAATATCAATTATGGATTCAATTATTGCAAGATATCCACGAAAGCGATCAGCAATAATGCCGCTGCTTCACTACGTGCAATCTATTGATGGTTATGTAACTAATGAAGGTATTGAATTAATTGGTGAAAAATTAGAGTTAGCAACTGCTGAGGTAACAGCCGTTTCAACCTTTTATACCCAATATAAATCAAAGCCAGTTGGGCAATACCATGTTGGAATCTGTACAAATACTTTGTGTGCGGTCATGGGCGGAGATATGATTTTTGATGCGGTTAAAGAGCATTTAGGAATTGAAAATGATGGCGTAACAAGTGATGGTAAAGTTTCAGTAGAACATATTGAATGTAACGCTGCTTGTGATTACGCCCCAGTTGTAATGGTTAACTGGGAGTTTTACGACAATCAAACTGTGCAATCTGTTAAAGATTTAGTAGATGGTGCTAGAAATGGAAATCCACCCGCACCAACTCGTGGACCTAAAACACTTAGAACTTGGAAACAAAATTCAGCAGTTCTTGCCGGTATTTCAGATGGCCTTTCAAATGAGGGCTTACAAGCTGGTGAGCCAACTTTACTCGGGCTAAAGAAAGCAAAGGGTGGAGCATGAGTAAATTAACTCCAGTACTTTCTGCTCACTGGGATGAAGCAGATTCATTTACCATCGCAGGCTACAAGCGAAATGGTGGGTATGGCGCAGTTGCCAAAGCACTTGCCATGGCACCTGATGAAGTAATTCAATTAGTTAAAGATTCTGGTTTGCGCGGCCGAGGTGGTGCAGGATTTCCAACTGGAAGTAAGTGGGGCTTTATTCCGCAAGGAGATAATAAAGAACATTATTTTGTTGTTAATGCTGATGAGTCAGAGCCGGGTACTTGTAAAGACACTCCGCTAATGATGGCAAACCCACATGTATTAATTGAAGGGGTAATTATTGGCTCATATGCGATTAGAGCAAATTATGCTTTTATTTACATTCGCGGTGAAGTAACCCATGTTGTGCGAAGAGTGCAACAAGCAATTGAAGATGCATATGCTGCTGGCTTGCTGGGTAAAAATATTTTAGGCAAAGGTTTTGATTTAGAATTAGTTCTTCATGTTGGCGCTGGTGCTTATATTTGTGGTGAAGAGACTGCATTACTTGATTCACTTGAAGGCTTCCGTGGCCAGCCAAGGCTTCGCCCACCATTTCCTGCGATTGCCGGCTTATATGCAAAGCCAACAGTGGTTAATAATGTTGAATCAGTTGCCTCAGTTCCTGCGATAGTAAATAACGGTGTTGCTTGGTTTAATGCAATGGGAACTGAAAAAAGCAAAGGATTTACCCTCTACTCAATCTCCGGCCATGTTAATAATCCTGGTCAATTTGAAGCACCACTTGGGATTACATTACGTGAGCTTTTAGAAATCTCTGGTGGGGTTAGAACTGGTCATAAAATAAAGTTTTGGACTCCAGGTGGATCATCAACTCCTATCTTCACCGATGCACATTTAGATGTACCACTTGATTACGAAGGTGTTTCAGCAGCTGGCTCAATGCTTGGCACAAAAGCGCTGCAAATATTTGATGAAACTACTTGCGTGGTTAGAGCAGTGCTTAGATGGACTGAGTTTTATAAGCATGAATCTTGCGGTAAATGCACACCATGTCGCGAAGGAACTTGGTGGTTAGTACAAGTTCTTAAAGATTTAGAAGCAGGTAAAGGAACTGAAACTGATCTAGATAAGCTATTAGATCTATGCGACAATATTATGGGCCGATCATTTTGCGCTCTGGCTGATGGCGCAGCTAGCCCAATTATCTCTTCACTGAAATATTTCCGCCAAGAGTATTTAGACCATCTAGCTGCTGGCCGATGTCCATTTGATCCAATCGCATCAACATTATTTGTTACCGCAGGTGCTAAATGAGTATTCAAGAGTTAGGGACTGAACAAGCAGTTGAGATGATCACCTGCGTAATTGATGGGTTTGAAATAACTGTTCCAAAAGGAACCTTAGTAATTCGTGCCGCTGAAAAGCTAGGAATTCAAATTCCAAGATTCTGCGATCACCCATTACTTGCTCCAGCTGGTGCGTGTAGACAATGTTTAGTAGATATTGAAATAAACGGCAGAGCATTTCCTAAGCCTCAAGCCTCTTGCACTATTCCAGTTGAAAACGGGATGATTGTTAAAACTCAATTAACTTCACCTGTTGCTGATAAAGCCCAAAAAGGAATTATGGAGCTGTTGTTAATTAACCACCCACTTGATTGCCCAGTTTGCGATAAGGGTGGTGAATGTCCATTACAAAACCAGGCGATGTCATCTGGCAGAGGTGAAAGTAGATTTGAAGGAATTAAACGAACATTTGAAAAACCAGTAGCAATCTCATCTCAAGTTTTATTAGATCGAGAGCGGTGCGTCCTTTGCGCCCGGTGCACAAGATTCTCAGAACAAATAGCGGGAGATCCATTTATAACGTTAAATGAACGTGGCGCACTTCAACAGGTTGGTATTTATGAGGATGAACCATTTGATTCTTATTACTCTGGAAACACAGTGCAGATATGTCCGGTTGGGGCATTAACTGGAACCTCATATCGATTCCGAGCTCGACCATTTGATTTAGTTTCAACTAACACTTCATGTGAACATTGTGCATCTGGTTGCTCAATGCGCACCGATGTTCGCAGAGGTAAGACCCTACGCAGACTTGCAGGAGAAGATGCAGATGTAAATGAAGAGTGGAATTGCGATAAGGGTAGGTGGGCATTTAAGTATGAGGTAGCTAAGAATCGAATCACTGTGCCAATGATTAGAGATGCAAATGGGCAGTTACAAGAAGCATCTTGGCCTGAAGCATTGGCAGCTGCAGCAGCAGGATTAAAAAATGCTAGAGCTGGTGTATTAGTTGGAGGCCGTGTAACTGTTGAAGATGCATATGGTTATAGCAAATTTGCCAGGGTGGCACTTAATACAAACAATATTGATTTTCGCGCTCGCAGCCACAGCAATGAAGAGTTAGATTTCTTAGCATCAGCATCACCTACTGCAACATATAAAGATATTGATAAAGCAGATCAGGTAGTACTTATTAGCTTTGAACCAGAGGATGAGTCACCAATTGTTTTCTTACGAATTTATAAGCAGACCCATAAGCGGGCAATTAAAGTTACAAGTATTGCTCCATTTGCAAGCCGTGGTTCTCAGAAGCTAAATGCAAAATTAATCAAAACTGCAACAGGTAATGAAGTATCAGCAATCTCAGCACTAACTGGATTAACAACTAAATCTGTTGTTTTAGTTGGCGAGCGAGCATCGGAAACAGCAGGTGCTTTATCTGCAGCAATTAAGCTAGTAAATGACAGCGGCGCAAAATTAGGTTGGATTCCGCGAAGAGCCGGGGAGAAAGGCGCAATTGCAGCGGGTGCACTTCCAAACTTACTGCCAGGCAATCGCCCAATAACTGATGCATCAGCCAGAGTAGATATAGCAACAGCTTGGAATGCTGATTCACTGCCAAGCGAAGTGGGCATGAGTTCTACCGAAATAATCAACTCTGATTTGCAGGCGGTCTTAATTGGCGGAGTAGATCCAATGGATATTTCAGCTGATGCAAAGATAAAACTTGCAAAGAAGTTCGTTGTCTCACTAGAAATTAGGCAAGGTGATATCACCGATATCGCTTCAGTTGTATTGCCAGTAGCAGCCGTTGTTGAGAAAAGCGGATCATTTATGGATTGGCAAGGCAGTGCACGTAATTTTGAGGCAGCAGTTGATCAATCATTAAACAGGAGTGATGTTCGAATTCTTTCGATGCTTGCAGATGAGATTGGTAAGCCAATTAATTTAGCAACTGTGAAAAGTGCTAGAAAAGAGTTTGAGTCAATCGGAATTTGGGATGGTCCAAAGAGCGTAATGAAACCAATTCCTGGCAATCCTGGCCAGGGCGCAAATGGTGATGAAGCGGTATTGAGTTCATGGCGTAATTTGTTGGATAAGGGCTCACTACAAGATGGCGAAGATAATCTTGCAGGAACTGCCCGTAAATCAATTGTTGTTATTAGTCCAGCACGAGCTAAGTCCCTGGGCGTAAACGAAAGTGATTTAGTAAGAGTTTCAAATGAGTATGGTGCGATAACTTTGCCATGTTCTATTAGCGATATTGAAGAATCATCTGTTTGGCTTCCACGCAACTCTCAAAGCAGCCAACTAATTA
>Ga0304730_1002990_pt1 | contig 11663 bp, 10 predicted proteins | sample M_130628_MF_Meta_FD_190474 | JGI IMG/M metagenome (GOLD analysis project Ga0304730, IMG submission 190474) | Freshwater microbial communities from Lake Montjoie, Canada to study carbon cycling - M_130628_MF_MetaG (v2) (version 2) | ecosystem: Environmental > Aquatic > Freshwater > Lake | place...
ACTCAAGTACTACTGGAATCATTCGCTCAGCACAGGATGCTGTAACTTTTTTAGCTGTTCTAGTTGAACCGGTAAATGAGATCTTATTTACTGCTGACTCTGTTAACGCTTTTCCAGTATCTGGTAATCCAGTTACGGTAGTTAAGATATTTTCAAAGGGTGCAATTTGAGCAAATGAATCAGCAAGCCACTTGCCAACACCAGGTGTGAACTCAGATGGTTTAAATACCACGGCATTGCCAGCAGCAAGAGCGTATGCAATTGAGCCCATTGGAGTAAAGATTGGATAATTCCATGGACCAATTACGCCAACTACACCAAGTGGTGATCTTTGCACCTGTGCCTTCATATTAAACATTAACAAGCCAGATGGACGATCTTGCTTGCGCATAATCTGCTCAGCATGTTTTGCAGCCCAGGCAATGTGATCAATTGCAATTGAAACTTCAAGGGCAGCATCCCCAATTGGCTTGCCACACTCCTTGGCAACTAACTTTGCAATCTCATTATGATTTTTTGTTATATGTGAAGCCCACTTAAGTAATACTCTCTTGCGGGCGGTAAACCCAAACTCTACCCACCTAACACTGGCAAGATGTGCTGCATCAACGCAAGCGAATACCTCAACTTGGGAAAAATTCTTATATTGGCCAATCACCTCACCGGTTGCTGGATCACACTTATCAAAGATGGCAGTTGTGCTCATGGGGTAAGAGTAAACTCTTTTTATGCCTGAGTTAATCCGCCCTTCAACGGTTTTGCCGGCACTTCGCAGGCCAATTACGATCAAAACAAGAGACGGGCTGAACTTAATTGGTGAGGTTGCAACGCCTGAGGGTGAGATAACTGGATCTTTATTAATGCTTCACCCCAATCCATCAGGTGGCGGAATGATGGATTCACACATCTATAAAAAGGCAGCAAATAGATTGCCAGCACTTGCTGGTATTCAAATAATTAGATTTAACACTCGTGGCACAAGTAGTGAAGCAGGTAGAAGTGAGGGTGAGTTTGATCAAGGCATTGGTGAGAAGTTAGATGTATTAGCTGCAATAGATTTTTGTTTTGACCAACTACAGGTTAAAGATTTATATCTAGTTGGCTGGTCCTTTGGCACAGAGTTAGCTCTTAAGTATGCCCATGATAAAAGAATAAAAGAGTTAATCCTGCTAAGTCCGCCAATGATTGCTACAAATGATGAAGATCTAGCATTTTGGAAGGATGATGGCCGTCCCATCACCGCCCTTATTCCAGAGCATGATGATTATTTAAAACCAGATCAAGCTAGAGCAAAATTTTCTAAGCTGCCAAATCTTAAGCAAATTAATGTTGATGGCGCAAAACACCTTTGGGTGGGAGAGCCAATGGTTTATCTAGTATTAAGTGAGATTGTGAAGGTTATTGCGCCAAGTAGATTGCCGCTACCTACAGAAGTTTAAGATTGATCAGCTCTTGGAAAGACAACCTCATCTAGAATTAGTAATACCGCAGCTGCAATAGGAACTGCAAGTAAGCCGCCAATTAAACCAAGTAGGGATGTACCAAGCAGAGCTGCAATAATTGTTACCAACCCTGGAATTGATAGTGATCTTTTCATAATACGGGGTGTAATTACATAATTTTCAATCTGAACATAAATCACATAGGCAGCTAGGGCAACTAATGCAGTAGTTGGTGATTTAGTAAGTGATACTAAAGTAACAACGCTCATGCCAATAAAGTGGCCAATTAATGGAATAAAGCCACAGATTAAAACAAACATGGCAAGGGGGCCGGCATATGGCATACCAATTATTAAGCCCATAATTAAAATAAAGATTGAAGCAATAGTGGCGATAATTGCTTGTCCGCCGACGAAGGAGCCAACTCTGCCGACAATTGCATTTACTAATTTTGATACCCGATTACGGCGTGATGCTGGCACAAACCTTAAGCCAATATCTATTACCTGTGGCAGTGATGCTAAGAAGTAAAGGGTTAAAACCAGGATAGTTAAGGCAGATACCAATCCTGAGACCACCGCTTTACCAACCCCGATAACCCCACCAAAGGCGGTAATCGCAAATTGGCCATCCTTTATTAAAGAGTTCACTTTACTTTGCAGGGAATCAATTACCCCATACTTATTATTTAAATCATTAATAAAGGCGTTGTTATTCAAATCTCTAACTAATTGTGGAGCATTATTAAGAAATGCATTTCCCTGTTCAATCAATGGCGGGACTGCAACTGCAATAAATACCCCCACAAATAGCAGTACCGATGCCATTACTGCGCCAACTGCCATACCTCGCTTTAAGCCACGGTTTTGGAAAAATAAAACCGCTGGGTTTAAGCCAGCTGCTAAGAAGATTGAGATAATAATTAAGATAAATACTGCAGAGGCTGATGCCAACGCCCGTAGAGTAGTAAGGGCCAGAAGTGCACCAACTGTGACCATAAAGCCAAAGTAAAAGGGGTGAGTGGTATCAACAGGTTTTCCAGCCTCACCAAAATCCTCCACAGCTTTTGAACTCACTCTGCGACGAAGTAAGGGTGCTAACTTCACACCAATTTTTGGTTTAGCAAATCTAGCCATAAGAGAATTTTAACCTTCTTTTAACTTACTTCATACGATTTGATTAGTGGCTAAGTAGTTAAATAAGAGAGAATAAGCCTATGAGTGGACTTCGAATCAAAGGATTGGGCCAAGAGATTGCCACCTTAGCTAATCTGCCCTGGGATAAACCACTAGAAGGCTGGCCAGAGGATGAGGTGCTCACCTCTATGCGTGGTATTTCACGGCATGTGGTTCGATTAATTAGATCAAATCCACAAAAAAGTAATAGTGAAATCTTCGCTATTAAAGAGACTGTTACTGAGTTTGCAAATCGTGAGTACACATTGCTGCGGGATTTAAATCAGCAAACTGCGCCATGTGTTGAGCCAGTTGCAGTTATTGAGGGCCGGGTTGATTCTGCTGGTAATGAACTACCGCCTGCGCTGGTAACAAAGTATCTTCCTTACTCATTGCCATATCGAGTTATTTTAAGTGGATCAGTTACTCCTACTGAGATATTAAATATGGCAAATGCCCTGGCATTACTTTTAGTGCGGCTTCACCTACTTGGTTTTTGGTGGGGGGATTGCTCACTATCTAATACCTTATTTAGAAGAGATGCCAATGATTTCGCTGCTTACCTAGTAGATGCTGAGACTGGTGAGTTTCAAAAATCATTATCTGATGGCCAACGTGAACATGATTTAGAGTTAGCTCACTTTAATGTGGCAGCAGAATTAGAGGATTTAGCAGTAGCTGGTGTTTTATCTAAGGAGATAAATCCAGTTAGAGCCTCCGATGGTGTAATAAAGAGGTATCGAAGATTGTGGAAGATGCTTAAGGAGCCACAGATATTAGATGCATCAGATCGCCAAGCGGTGGAGCGTGCAATGCGAAGCTTGCAAGATCTAGGTTTTGCAGTAGAGGAGGTTGAGGTAACAACACAAGGGGATAAGGGCGCACTTAAGTTTCAACCAAAATTAGTTGCAGCGCGTTATCACGCTAATCGATTAGCGGAGTTAATGGGATTGCAAACTGAGGAGCTGCAGGCAAAGCGATTGCTTGCCTCCTATGATCGATATAAGGCACGGGAGTTTCCACCAAGTACGCCACACTCAATTGTGGTTAAGCAGTGGCTCACTGATGTTTTCCAGCGAGTAGTAAATCAAGTACCAGATAATTTAAAGGGTAGAGTTGAGCCGGCGCAGTTATTTCATGAGGTATTAGAGAATCGTTGGTATTTAGGTGAAAAACTTGGGCGAGATGTTGGGTTAGATTTTGCTACCCAAGATTATATTGAGAAGGTTTTGCCATATCGGATGGATTCAGGAGTACTTGTTTAATGAGTTTTAATAAACCAACTGGGGCTGGCTTTGGTAATGTCTTTGATCTTTCCACCCTAAAAAATCCACCACAAGATGCCACTCCAGCCTTTGGCAAGGTGGTAACACAGGAGAATCTAGTCACTGATTTTGTTAGTAAATCAAAGGAAAAGGTAATTATTCTTCTTTGTTGGTCACCAAGGAGTGGTCAATCTAAAGAGATCTTAGAGATATTAGGCAAGTTAGAGCAGGCAGATAAAGATGCCTGGCAACTTGGCACAGTAGATGTTGACGCCCAACCCCAGGTTGCCCAGGCGCTGCAAATAAAATCAGTACCTGTGGCAATTGCAATTATTGCAGAGCAACTAATGCCATTATTTGAATCAGTTCCGCCAGCAGATCAGGTGCGGTTGGTAATCAATAAATTACTAGAGCTAGCATCGCAAAAAGGTATTGGTAAAGCACCTGAAGGGCCAACAGAGATTCCGATGGAGGCTGAGGAGGTTGCAGCTTTTGAAGCGATGGAAAAAGGTGATTACAAAGCAGCGAAGATTTCATATGAGGCTTGGTTAAAACGTAAACCAAATGAGCAGGTGGCAGTTATTGGATTAGCCCAGGTTAATTTGATGCTGCGGATTGAAGGCCTTGACCCAGTATTAACTTTAAAAAATGCCAAAGATAATGATCTAACTAGCCAATTAATGTGTGCTGATATTGAGATCGCCTCCGGAAATTATGAAGCCGCCTTTGATAGATTATTAAGAGCGGTTAAAGCATTTTCAGCTGATGATCGAGATAAGGTGAAAGCACATTTAATTTCACTATTTAATTTAGTAGATCCAACTGATCCTAGGTTGATTAAGGCACGTGGCCAATTAGCAAGTGCACTCTTTTGAAAAACTTCACTAAGAGTAATTTTTCAAAGGCGGAGCGCAATTACCTAAGCCTTATCTTCTTTTTATTTGGTATCTCAATAATGTCACTTGCTCCACGAACTCCTGATTTGAAAGCAAATTTAGGAGTTAGTAATGGCGCCTTTGGCACCATAATAAGTACTGGATCGATTGGCTCAATTATTATGTTATTAATTGGTGGCCAGATTGTCCATCGAATTGGCGCAAAGCGAGCTCTGCAAATTGGCTCAACTGGTATCGCGCTTACCTACTCACTCCTTGTACACACTAGATCACCAATGCTTTTTGTACTCTTAAATATCACCGCTGGTGCTTGTATCTCCATTTATCACATTGCCAGCTCTGGCCATTCACTTCACCGCCAAGATGAGTTAGGAAGAGTGATTATCCCTAAACTCCATGGCGCTTGGGGAGTTGGTGCAATGAGCACCGCTGCAATTGCATTTGCTATATCAACTCATATTTCAATTGCATTACACATTACAACCTTAATGATCACAGTTTGGATACTTACCCAATTTAGTATTATAAAATTATCTAACACCTTTCCACTAAATTCAGATAGTGATGATCAGTACCAGGTGAGTTCGCTGAAGCAATTTAAGTTTAAGATTAACTGGTTTTTAAGTTTAGGATTTTTCTGCGCATCTATTGTGGAGTTTACGATCGCAGATTGGGCAACTCTATTTGGCAAAGAGGAGTTAGGGATGGGTGCATCAATTGCTACCCTCAATTATTTAATCTATCTGCTTGGTTTAATTATTGGTCGCTACTCAATTGGTTGGGCGCTGGGCCATCAAAGTGAGCGATTTTGGATTAAAACCGCTGGCCTACTTGGTGGCCCCGGCTTTATAACAATGTTGATCTCATCAACCTTATTAGTTAATAACAATAAAAATCTGGCATTTACAGTTGCATTTATTGGTTTCTTTTTAGCAGGCCTTGGCTCCTCTGCAATGGCGCCAATCTTCTTCTCAATTGCTGGTCGCCTTTATAATGGTAAAAATGCATTAGCAGTTGCCCAACTTAGTTTTGTGAATACATTTTTCATTTTTATTGCTAAAACTATTCTGGCCTGGGTGGTTGAAATAACCTCCATCACTACCGCATTGATGATTGCAGGTACGGCAATGCTGGCCTTGCTCTACTTTGGCAAGATTGGCTCTACCCAGCGGCAGTAGGGCCGAAGCTATCGAAATGCTTGTATGTAAATTAGGCTGCAAATAGGACACTTGATAATAACAATCTTGTAACCTTGCAATATCAAGCCAAATTAGGTTCATTTCTTCTGGTTTGCCCTGATTCAGGTTCATTCTCGGCTAGTCAAATTTCACCCCTGCCTCTACGCTATCTCCACTACTTGGTGGGCAAAGGTCCGCTACGTTGAACACTTAAGAAAGGCATAACCCTTAATGAAAAAGAATCGTTTAAAGGTAGCCGTTGTCACAATTGCAGCATCACTAAGCTTAATTTTGACATCATGCTCCTCATCTTCAGGTCTTTATATCGCTTCAGATCTTCCACTTCAGGGTGGATCTGCTGATCAGAGTAAATCAACAAACAACGCAATCAAATTATTGCTAAAGCAAATGGGTAATAAGGCTGGCACATTCGAAATTGGATTCCGCGAGTATGACAACTCAACTGCAGCTAAAGGTTCTTGGGATGATGCACAGTGTGCAAAGAATGCTCAAGCTCACGTAGCAGCTAAGGACGAATTAGGCGTAATGGGTACATACAACTCAGGTTGCGCAAAGATTATCGTTCCAGTTCTTAACCAAGATCCAACTGGTCCAATGGTTATGATTTCTAACGCAAATACAAACCCAGGACTTACAAAGGCATGGGATGCAGGCGAGCCTGATAAGTATTATCCAACAGGTGCACGTAACTACTTCCGTGTTGTAACAACTGATGATAACCAAGGAAATGCTGCTGCAGAGTTTGCAAAGAGCATTGGTGTTAAGAGAGTTTATGTTCTTAACGATCGTCAAACATACGGTATTGGTGTTGCACGTTCATTCACTGCAGCTGCTAAAGCTCAAGGTTTGACTGTACTTTCAGATGGCGATGCTGGTGTTGGTTGGGATGATAAAGCTCCTAACTACGAAGCATTGTTCACAAAGATTAAGGCCGCAAAGCCAGATATGGTTTATGTCGGCGGAATCTTTGATCTTAACGGTGGACAATTAGTTAAAGACAAGGTTAAGTACCTTGGCGATAACACCAAAGTTAAGTTCATGATGCCAGACGGTTTCACCGGATACCCAGACTTCTTGGCTTTGCCAGAAGCAGCCGGTGCATATCTTTCATTTACTGGTCTATCAATTGATCAGTTCCCTAAGGGTGGCGTAGCAGAGAAGTTCCAAGCTGACTACCTAGCTGAGTATGGTGAGGCTCCAACTAGCTCATTCTCTGTTTATGGTGCAGCAGCAGCTCAAGTTCTACTTGCAGCAATTGCAGCTTCAGACGGAACTCGTAAGGGTGTATTCGAAGCTATGAAGGGAATTGTTATTCCTGCTGAGGAATCAGTAGTAGGAACAACTCTTCAATTCGATGCAAATGGCGATATCATTTCTAGAGATATCACTATTCTTAACGTAACTGATGGAAAAGAGACCTTCGTAAAGAAGATCACAGTTAAGTAGTTCTAGAACTTTAGGACTAAAGATAAAGGCGGCTACTAAGAAAGTAGCCGCCTTTATCTAACTCTAAGAAAAAAAGAAATAATTTTAGTTATTAAAATGCAAATCTGTTGTATCTTTCAGTATAAGACTTTAACTGATACCCTAGAAATTAGGTTAAATTGAAAGAGGTTGCAAGTGGCCAAGGCTGTTGAAGCACAGAAATTTAAAGGCACACCTGGTCAAGTTCGCCAACAACAGGTTGAGCGAATTGGTGCAATCACAATAAGTGGACTCGCCGCAGTATGGATGCTGGTAAACCTAATTAAAGCTCCGGAGCAGTTTGCTCAGGTTGCGATCTCAGGCTTACGAAATGGTTTAATCTACGCATTAATCGCCCTTGGCTACACACTTGTGTATGGAATTATTGAATTAATTAACTTTGCTCACGGTGATCTTTTCATGCTTAGCGCTGTGTTCTCCTCATTTTTTATTACATATTGGTTAGGTGCAGATAAATCAAATCCCTACGGCTGGTTTTCTTTCGCCTTATGTTTGGTAGCGGTAATGATCTTTGGTGCGGTTATAAATGTATTAATTGAACGGCTTGCCTATCGCAAACTTCGAAATGCACCACGACTTGCGCCCTTGATTACAGCCGTAGGGATGTCTTTCTTGCTTAATTTCATCGGTTTAAAGTGGAATGGTTCAACACCAAGACAGTGGCCAACTGTTATTCCAAGCGGTGACATATATATTGGTCAGCTCAGAATCAGCCTGATTACAATCTGGCTATTCTTAATTGGTTTCCCGCTACTTCTAGCATTAAATTATTTAGTAACTAATACTAAGCAAGGTAAGGCGATGCGCGCTACCTCACAAGATAAAGATGCATCAACTCTGATGGGAATTAATGTTAATAAGACAATCGCCTTTACCTTCGCACTTGGCGGAGCGATGGCAGGGGCTGCTGGGCTTTTGTATCAGCAATCAATTGGCACAACGAACTACAACTTGGGATTCCAACTTGGCTTAATTGCCTTTACCTCTGCAGTTCTAGGTGGAATTGGTAATCTCTGGGGTGCAGTTCTGGGCGGACTGCTAATTGGTCTTATCCAAGGCTTAAATGATGGTCTACCAATTGCCTTTGGTCAGCAATGGTCACAAAGTGTTGTCTTTACAATCTTAATCATTATCCTGGTATTCAAACCTGCTGGCTTACTTGGCAAAGCAGTAACGGAAAAGGTTTAGTGGCTATGGCTAAAACAACAGCGCCAAGTAATGTGGCCAAATCAAATCGTAAATGGATCATTGGTTACTCAATAGCTGGGTTAATATTATTTATTACCTATCAGTTCTTACTTCCATGGAGCGGACTTCCTTCAGGTATTTATCAAGCTATTAACCAATGGATGCCACCCTCAGCTGTTAATGAATCCCTAGTTTATGTAATTATGGCGCTGGGATTAAATATTGTGGTTGGTTACGCAGGGTTACTAGATCTTGGTTATGTTGCCTTCTGGGCAATCGGTGGCTACTGCGCTGGCTGGTTTATGTCAGAGTTTTTCTACTTCTTAAATATTAACTTTTTAGGATCTGTGCCAGTAGAGGCCCCTGGAATCCATATCAACTTCTGGATGGTTTTACTTATTGGCGGATTTATCTGCGCACTATTTGGAATTATAATTGGTGCACCAACACTTCGACTAAAGAGTGATTACTTAGCACTAGTTACCTTGGGCTTTGGTGAGATTATCCCGCAGATATTTTTCAATGGCGAGAACTTCTTTGGCTATAACATCTCTAATGGAACCCGTGGAATTGTTCGAGTTGATCCGATCCCAGTTGGCGTTAAGGATCTTGGGCCATTTGATTTTGGTTGGAAATTATTGATCTTTATCTTCTTAGCCGCACTAATGGTATTTATTTCACTTCGCTTACGCGGTGGTCGTCTTGGTAGAGCTTGGCTTGCAATCCGTGAGGATGAGCTTGCTGCCTCAATGATGGGCGTGCCATTGATGCGTACCAAACTTACCGCTTATGCAGTCGGTGCTTTTGCTGGCGGATTAGGTGGCGTGGCATTTGCTACTCACGTCGATGGTGTTTATGCCGAGCGATTTAACTTCACAATCTCAATCTTCTTGCTCGCCATGGTTGTGTTGGGCGGAATGGGAAATGTTTGGGGTGTAATCCTGGGTGCATTTGTGCTCTCCTGGGTTAATGGCAATGGTTTATCAGCCTTTGGTCGGGTATTTAATGATTCCTTTGGCACCAAGATTGATTTTGCCTCCTTTACATTCTTAATTTTTGGTTTAGTACTTATCTTGATGATGCTATTTAAGCGCGAGGGTTTTCTACCTGAATCCCGATTGAAGTTAATGCTGCATGAGGATGAGCTTGATGATGCTGATACAACTAGTAAGAGTGGGGATAAGTAATCGCCATGAGTAATGTTTTAGAGGCTAATAATATCTCCGTGCAGTTTGGTGGCTTACTTGCAGTTAACAATGTTAATTTTAATATTCCAAAGAAATCAATTGTTTCACTAATTGGCCCCAATGGTGCTGGTAAGACTACATTTTTTAATGTTTTAACAGGTCTATATAAGCCATCAGCTGGCAATATTGTTTTTGATGGTAAAGATATAACCGATCTTGCCCCTCATAAAATTGCTGAGATTGGAATCGCCCGCACATTCCAAAACATCCGCTTATTTGGTTTAATGACCGCGCAGGAGAATCTCTTAGTTGCAATGCACTCCCACCTTAAATCTGGTATTACCGCAACTATTTTAAGAACACCAAAGCAGCGCAAAGAGGAGCGCGAGGCGGAGGAGCGAGCACAGGAGATATTAGATTTTGCTGGAGTTGGAAAGTGGACCTATGAGTTTGCCAGAAATCTCTCCTATGGTGATCAACGCCGGCTTGAGGTTGCCCGGGCGCTAGCACTTAATCCAAAGGTTTTATTACTAGATGAGCCAACTGCGGGTATGAACCCACAGGAGTCACAGATCTTTATTGATTTTGTTAGGAAATTAATTGCAGAGCGTGATGTATCAGTTATGTTAATTGAACATGATATGAAGGTAGTAATGAGTGTTTCCCAAAGAGTAACTGTCTTAGATCAAGGAGAGAAGATCGCTGAAGGATCTCCAGATGAGATTAAGAGCAACCCTCGGGTTATTGAGGCTTATCTTGGTAAGCCTAAAGGGAGCAAATAGATGAGCGCGATGTTAGAGGTTAAAAATATTCAAGTTGGTTATGGAAAGATTATTGCGGTTAAAGATGTCTCAGTAACTGTTAATAAGGGTGAGATTGTTACCTTAATCGGCTCAAATGGTGCTGGTAAATCAACCACCCTGCGCACCATCTCAGGTCTTATTAAACCTAGATCGGGTGAGATTTTATTTAATGGCAAGCGAATTGATGGCATACCAGGACATGAGATTGTTGGGTTAGGCATCTGTCACTCACCAGAGGGGCGAAGAATTTTCCCTCGTATGACGGTTAAAGAAAATCTAGAGCTTGGTGCATTTTTGCGTAATAACAAGGCTGAGGTTGCCGCTGATTTAGATCGCGTGCTGACCTTATTCCCAAGATTAAAAGAGCGGATTGAACAACGTGCTGGAACTATGTCAGGTGGTGAGCAACAGATGCTTGCAGTAAGCCGGGCATTAATGGGCGCCCCACAATTACTACTATTAGATGAGCCATCAATGGGACTTGCGCCAGTGTTAGTTGAGATGATCTTTGAGACAATTGCCAAGATTCGCCAGCAAGGAATTACTATTTTATTAATTGAGCAAAATGCAAATGCTGCACTTGAGATTGCTGATCGGGCATATGTGCTTGAGTCTGGTGTGGTCAAGATTAGTGGCACCGCCAAAGAGTTACGAGCTGACGATAAGGTAACTAAGGCCTACCTAGGTCATTAATTTAAAGCTTTACCTAACTAACCCATCACCGTACCGCTTGTGGTATTGCGCTCGCGCTTTCTAGAAAATGTTCCTAAATTAATACTGTGCGTAGTTTTTAAGCATTTATATATAACTGGCTGATTATCATGATCAGCCCCTGATTCAACCGCCTGAATTAAGTGCGCCATAATAAAGCCAACACCAGGTGCGTTTTTAAATTGATTACCACTTGTTCCAATTGCAACATAAAATCCTGGTACATCGGTTTTGTCATAGATCGGTGTCCAATCTGATGAGACATCATAAACACCTACTACGCCAACCGGTGTTGATGGTATTTGAGCTGCT